>Ga0255428_1086_pt1 | contig 23773 bp, 25 predicted proteins | sample ANMaggSSYBR02J13_FD_182654 | JGI IMG/M metagenome (GOLD analysis project Ga0255428, IMG submission 182654) | Sediment cell enrichment communities from methane seep in Santa Monica Basin, California, United Staets - ANME aggregate JGI... | ecosystem: Environmental > Aquatic > Marine > Cold seeps >... | reverse complement strand
CGGAAAAAGCTCAAAAATATATTCCATGTCTTTTTCTTATATTTTTCCTGTCCGTCTTTAAAAAAGCTCCCATGTCCAGATTTTCCAAAACCGTGTTCACAGTTCACAGTTATCGGTTCACGGTTTTATGTTTTAATCAACCGCTAACTGTAAACCGTGAACCGTAAACTCTTACTTTACTTCAACATAAACTCCATTTTGTACCTGATACATACAGAACCCTACCCCGATTGCATCGCCACGTTCATCAAAACTAATTTTGCCAAGCGGCGTATCTACATATTCGGTTCTAAGTGCTTTTGATACAGCATCATAATCTGTAGAGCCTGCCTTTTGAATTGCATTCAGCAAACATAGAGAAGCCGAATAAGCATTAAGAAAAAAAGCGCCCGGTTCTGATTCGTAAGTATTTTTGTGGGCCTCAATTGCAGCAATGGCCATTGGATTATTGGACGTATCAATCGGCCCTGTAGCGTAAACACCTTCAGCATATTCTCCTGCAACTTTTATAAACGTATTATCTTTAACGCCATCGTCTGAAATAAATACGCTTTTCATGCCTTTTTTCCGCATCTGGCTGATTATTTTTGAGGCTTCAGGATGATATCCACCGAATATAACTGCTTCTGCTCCTGAATGCTTTGTTTTCTGAACAACAGCGGAATAATCAACAGCGCCTGGAGTAACGCCTTCGTACAATACTACTTCTGCTTTATCTGAAGCTTCCAGATATTTTTTCGCAAACTCAGCAAGACCCTTTCCATAATCGCCCTTGTCGTGGAGAACAGCAATTTTTTCAACCTTTAAAACATCTATTGCAAAATCAACTTCAAGTCTTGCCTGTGTATCATCAGAAGCAATTGTACGAAAAAAATTAGGGTAGTCACCGCTCTGTGTAAGTGCAGGATTGGTGCAGGAAGGAGACATGATAATAATATTTGAGTCCTTATAAATACCAAGAGCGGCCTTTGTGGCGCCGCTGCATATATGACCTAAAACAATATCAACGCCTTCCGTAACCAGCTTGGTGGCTGTATTGGTGGCCATTTCCGGTTTACAAACATCGTCTTCAATCAACAACTCAACCTTTCTCCCGAGAATGCCGCCCTTTGCATTAATATCCCGAACCACCAGCTCTGCCGCTCTTACAGAGGGAATACCGTAAGATGCCAGATCTCCGCTGTGCGCTCCTGCAACACCAAGCTTGATCGTTTCAGCCGATTTATGGGAAGCATCAGAAGTCTTTTCAGATTCACCGCATGAGATAAGAAAAAATCCGCACAAAATAACTAAAGCTAAGGGAATAGGCTGTTTCTTAAAACTACTCTTCATAATAATTTATCCTTCAATAAATACAGCTAATTATAAAATATAGGCCAATAAAAAAGTTAGGCTTTTTATAATAATATGACCGTCTTGAGTCAAGATAAAAGAATTTATAACAGAAATTTACAAACCCATTTTTATGTAATATTAACCAGCTACGGGTGAGCTTCAGGTGTGGTGCGTGAGTTTTTCCTGATTTGAATTTGATTATACCTGAAGCGAATATAGTTTTAAAAAGCTAAAATGTTACGAGTGTATAAATTTATTTCAAAAATCCTTGCCGTTTCATTAATATGTTTATAATAAAATAGATAACTGTTCACGGTTTAAAAAAAGAGAAGGTCGAGGAGAACTATGGGGTACTCTTTTGAAGATTTATATGCGAAAGAATTAATTCAAGAGTTAAAATCAATGACCAAAATGCTTCAATCGTTGCATGGTTCATTGAAAAACCGTGAACCGTGAACTGTGAACCGTGAACCGTTTATAAGGAGTTAACGCTTATTTTGAAAAGAATAGGAATAGTTGTAAAGGCGGATGCAAAGGCCGGAAAAAAGGCCGATGAACTTGAAAAATGGCTGCGGTCAAAAGGCATGGATGTTGTAAGGAAAGAAACTTCTCCTCCTCGAAAATTTTCGATCCCAGGCGAATCCTCTGCGCCACCGGATCTTTCTTGTATTTTCGTCCTGGGTGGTGATGGAACTTTTTTAAACGCTGTCTGCTGGATAGGAGAGCAAGACATCCCCATTCTCGGCGTAAAGTTTGGCGAAGTAGGTTTTCTGGCGGAAATTACAGAAGAAAGCCTGTTTGCTGTGGCTGAATCTATTTTGAATGAGGATTTTACCATAAAGCCCAGGATGCGCCTTCTTGTAAAGGTTTTTAGAGAAGGAAAGGAAATCGCCCGCGAAACTGTCCTGAACGATATGGTTATTAACAGGGGGGGCTTTTGCCAGGCTGGCACATATAAAAACATATATAGATGATAACTATTTGACCACTTATAGCGCCGACGGTCTTATCGTGGCAACCCCAACCGGTTCTACAGCCTATTCGCTTGCCGCCGGAGGGCCTATTATACATCCGGATGTAAAAGGAATAATAATGACACCTATTTGCCCCTTTACTCTAACAATACGACCTTTAATAGTTCCTGAATCAGTATCCATAAAAATCATGCTTGAAGAAAAGTCGTCAGACGTTATGCTTACTTTTGACGGCCAGGCGAGTCTCGAAATAAATGAGAAAGATACTATTATCGTGGAAAAAGGGTCCCATCCTATCAATATGATAACCATGGAGGACAGACCCTATTTTGATGTTTTAAAGACTAAATTACGTTGGAGTGGCGGTCGTGTTTAGGGTTTTAAAAAGACCGGCATGGTAATTAGGGACTTGGAAATAAATAATATACCATCTTGCTTGTCTTTTTGCCCATCTTCGGCGTTGCGGCTTTCGTTACATAGCTTTGCTATGCGCCTTCAGCCGCGCCTTGAAGATGAACAAAAATCCTGCGCAATCTTGGTATATTATTTATTTCCAAGTCCCTTATAACTGTTTGTGTGTTTTTCATATTTGTATGCTTAAACAACTTTCCATTAAAAATTTTACAATAATTGAAAATCTTCATATATGCTTTTCAGATGGTCTAACCATATTAAGTGGTGAAACCGGAGCAGGCAAATCCATCATTATAAATGCCGTTAATCTTTTGCTGGGCAGCAGAGCATCGGCAAAACTCATTAGAACAGGCGCTGAAACTGCTGAACTTGAAGCATTATTTAAAATAACTCCGGAAAGCAGAGTTTTCAAAATTCTTGAAGAGCAAGGTGGCAAGCCATCTGAAGAATTATTGATAAGAAGAATTATTTCCCGCGGAGACCGGCACAGAATTTACATAAACGGACATTTTGCAACTATACAGATGTTGAGCCGGCTAACTGAAAATATGACCAGCATATCCGGGCAGCATGCTCATCAGGGTCTTCTAAAAGAAGATTTTCAACTGATGGTTATTGATCAGTTCGGTAGTCTGATATCTGTACGTTCCAAAAATTCCAGGCTTTTTCATGAAATTATTCCATTAATTCAGAAGCTTCGTAAACTTAATAACATACGAGACAGGCAGGCGGAACACATTAATTTGCTGGAATTTCAAAAAAAAGAAATTATAGACGCTTCTATAAAACCCGGAGAAGATGCCTCCCTTGAACAGGAAAGAATAAGATTAAAAAATGGAGAAGAGCTTTATAAAGCTGTGTACAGCAGTATTGAAGAACTTTACAGCGCAAACGGAGCTATAGTTGAAAGGCTTGTTGAGGTGAAAAAGAATCTTGAGAGGGCAAGTGAAATAGATCCAGAGCTGTCATCAAAAGCAAAAGACCTGAACAAGGCTTCTTTTCGAATAGAGGATATAGCTGAGGAGCTTAGAACTTACCTGAAAATTATACCACTGGATGATAAGCGCCTGGAAGAGGTGGAATCGCGCCTGGATATCCTCACAAGATTGAAGCGTAAATACGGAGGAACCCTTGAATCGGTAATTTCGCATCTTGAAACCATAGATCAAGAACTTTCCGGAATTGAAAACATCTCCGGCCAAATAAATGATATTGAAACAAAGCTTTCGGAATTGCATAGAGAATTATCCATGTTATCCTTAGATATTTCATCTAAAAGATCGCAAACCGCAAAATTACTTGCAAAAAAAGTTGAAAAGGAGCTTGTCTCACTTCGAATGTCCGGGACCAAATTTAAGATATCTTTACAAACAATACCGGCAAGCGACAACTCAGATCCCCACCTTGTTGTTAAAGGAAATACTATAAATGAAACAGGAATTGACCAGGCACGTTTTTTGATCGCCCCTAATGTGGGAGAAGACCTTAAACCTATGGCAAGTATAGCCTCCGGAGGTGAACTCTCAAGAATTGTCCTTGCTTTAAAGGCTATTTTGGCCGAGAAAGGATCGGTCGAAACCCTGGTTTTTGATGAGGTGGATGCCGGAATCGGAGGAAGTGTGGCCGAAGCTGTTGGTAAAAAGCTGTCTAAACTTGCCCGCTATCATCAGATAATCTGCATCACACATCTGCCGCAGATCGCAAAATTCGGCGATAATCATTTCAGGATAACAAAAAATGTTTCGCAGGGCAGAACTATCACCTCTATAAACCCGCTAAATGAAAAAGACCGCATAAAAGAAATAGCCAGAATGCTGGGCGGCATGGAAATTACAAAGACAACTCTTGAATATGCACGTGAAATGCTTCAAAGCTGACGGCTTTGTAAAAAGTCCTTGATGCGCAAGAGATTGGTGCAGGTCGAGTAAAAAATAGCTCAACTTAAGTATGATTTAGTTATTTGAAAGAGGAAAGATAGTATGAAAAAAACAATATTATTCATGGCAGCCGTGGTATTAGGTCTTTGCGCCTGTCAGACAACAAAGATAAACCTTGAAAGCTATCACGGCATGACCAGGGCTTACCTTATAGGCCAGCTTGGCCCGCCTGACGCAAAGGAACCGGATGACAAAGGAGGAGAGATCTGGATATACCAGGAAAAGGAAGTTTCCGTGTGGCCAGGTACTGTAACCACCTATAAGCAGAAAGGTGCTGACAAGACGACTATTAGGAAAGAAAAGAGAGTTTATCCCCCGGAACGACGTGTGCGTATTATCAACACATCTTTCTATATTGACAAGAACGGTGTAATCTACGACTCAGCATATGGTTATAGAGATATCGTGCATTGATTGTCGGCAAGCAAGCGGATCAACACCTCTCTGATAGAGATAGGCACAGCGCCCAATAAAAGCCGATGCACCAGGACAGATGAAATCTGTTTAAAAAAATACATAAAAAAGTCAAGCAGTTAAATTAAGCGATCAACGGCCTGAAAAAAATTATCATGTCAATCGTGTATATCCTGGTCAAAAAATATAGGTATCTTTATCATTGATGCTATCCAACTTCTGTATAACACTACAAAATTATAGTTATTCAGCTAAAAAATTACAAAAAATCAACATTTACTCGTCAAGAAAAGCGTTCGGTGAAAGCGTTCGGTGTCGCGTCTTGATTAGCGCATTAGCTGACATCTGTTTAAGGCTGATACATTGAGGTGGAGATCGATCAAAAGCTTGAATTGTAAATTAATGTTTGACAATTAAGCCACTGTCATTTAGCAAAATCAGTATGGGTAGAGAGCAAGCAGGACACTGTTTTTGAACGCCCAGGGCAGTGCTGAGTTCCCTTTACAAATTCTTTGCTTCCTGATGAATAGGAGAGCTTTTCGAACCGGTTCCATAATCGTCAGGTTTTTAGCCTGTAATGCCGTGTGGCACTTTCATCCAGCATTTTCGACAGACCAAAAAGAGTGTAAAACAAAGGCGGTTATAAAAATACCTTATAATTGGCATTCAAAGCCTTTGCCAGTTTTTGGGCATTTTTCTTTCCGATTGGCCTTTTCCCGTTTTCCATCTCTGAAATGTGCCTCTGGGGTATTCCGGTACATTCCGAAAGCTCCTTTTGGGTCATTCGTCCACATCATCTCGTCCCAATAAACACGATCTCAACCCTCAAGGCACAGGGCTTTCGAAAACAATACGGCAAGAAAAATTGGAAATTGGTGTCAATTGGGGGGCAAGTCCGCTCTTGACTCTATCGGATTGTAGCCAAGGAGAAGAATGTTTTGACCGATAAAAAACTTGACAAATTCTTCTGTCCAATTGTACTTTGGTAGAAAGTAAACACAACCAATTATTTAAACAGAAAGGAGGTGCACCTTGGCGCTTAAAATCAAAGCGACTCCAAAGCTGAATAAAAAAGATTCCGAAAATTTTATCAAGCGCGTCGAAGCAAAAAGTGCGGTTCCGTCACATCCTATTCCCACGCCTAAGCTTGCTCGCTTTGCAGCGAAACTTATGAAACATGCCAATTCTGTGCCGTCGAAATCACATAAATGATGAGTTGTTTGTCCTCGATAAAGTAAAAAAATTTTCCATAACAACAAAGTGCGATTGTGGAAACCAGGACTTAAATGAGTTCTTCCACAAGGATGCTGTTCACTACTTGAAAGCACTCTTCACTACGGACAACAGAACCGGTTGTAGATTCTTGACTATCGACGCTTACAATAGAAAAGAGGTCTTAAGATTTTACAAAAAAAATGAATTTGACTTCTTGCACGATGAAGACAAAGAAGAGCCCACAAGAATCATGTTTTATGACCTAAAACGTTTTAGCCTGACTACGTGAGTAGTCACTAATAATAAAATACAAATGATAAAAGTGAAAGATAACCAGTGGAATATGAAGCCTGATCAGGATAAAGCCTTGATGCTTGCTAAACGCCAATTAGCCGAGCTGGTTTTTGATGCAGTAAACCTGGAAGGCATCAATTTTACCCTGCCGGAAATCCAAACGCTATTAGATGGAGTAACAATTGGCGGACATAAGATATCTGATCAGCAAATTGCTCTAAACCAGGGTAAAACATGGCGTACTTTATTTGAATGGATTGAAAAAGGTCGGTTTGAAGTCACGGCTGAAAAAGCATGTGAACTTCATCAAATAGCAGGCAAAGAAGAAGCTTTGGAATGTGGCGGATTCCGTTCTGGCGGGGTTACTATTGCAGGCACTGAGTATATGCCACCGGAAGCCGTTATGTTGCCTGCTTTATTTGATAATATGGTGGCTCAAGCCTATAAAATAGCGGATATTTATGATCGGGCAATCTTCTTATTTCTTACGATGGCTCGATGTCAATTTTTTTATGATGTAAACAAACGCATGGGACGTTTCATTATGAACGGGCTATTGTTGAGTGCCGGGTATCCTGCGATTAATCTTCCTGCCAAGAGACAGTTAGAATTTAATCAACTGATGCTGGCTTTTTACGAATCTGGTGATCAGAAGCCGATGAATACCTTTCTGCGTTCTTGCCTGGATGAACGAATCATAAAAATCATGAAGGCCTAACCCGGACAAGCCGGAAGATCTCAAAGTTCAAAACAAAAAAATAGAACATCACAAAAAGGGCATTGGTAATTTTGGATAGTTTTATATATCGCAATACGTTGAAATAATACAATAAAAATTGTTTAAACCTATTCTTGTTTAACAATGCCAAATTTTTTAACGGTACTTCTTTCGAGTTCTATCATTTTTATTTTCAGATTCTTTCCTCCGGCGAACAGGCCGATTGTATTATTGCTTCGGATTACTCTGTGACATGGTATAAGGATCGGAAAGGGGTTTTTGGCAAGTGTGGTGCCTACGAAACGATAGGCCTTGGGTCTGTTAATGGCTTCAGCGATTTCTTTGTATGAACTCAGTTTTCCATATGGAATTTTTGCAGTGGCTGAATATACTGATTTTTGCAACATAGTAAGTCTCCCTGCATCCAGCCATTCCCATGAAAGCCTAAGCATATGAACAGGCGTCCCATTAAAATAATCTATTATTAATTTTGATATAATAATAGCTTTTTGATGCGGCTTGTAATTTTGCTGTTTGTTTTTATTATTTGTTTTAGGAAGAACTATTCTTGTTAGTAAAAACGGACTTTTTTTATAAAAAATTGCAGAATAACCAAACTTTGTCTGGAAAATAAAATGATGGATAATTTGATCTTCTTTCATAACCTTTTACCGGGACAATAAGGAAGACAATTCGGGCAGATTGCCATTATTGTCAAACTGAAAAGGAGTCCATTCTGTTATCTGTTTTAGATTGGGATTTGATAAAATATCCGGCAAAAGTGCTTTTGAAACCTGTAAAAGTTCGAGGGTTGCTGTATCTTTAATCCTGACGATACGTGCCTCTTCCGTTGAGTTTAAACCTATGGTTTTTGAACATGCTTCAAGCGATTCACGGTCTGTGTCAAAATGTATCGGTATTGCCGCTTTTTCAGGCGAAATCGCTGTGATCGCATTTGTATATGTTTTTTTAAAATCCAGTGCATTGACAAGCCGTTTTGTGGTAAAATCTGCAAGGCCGATTCCGTGGGCATTGCCATCTGAATCAGATGATAGTTCCCTTACAAATATACGTTTAACATTTGGAGCAGTATAAAAATCTCCCATGATATCCCTGTGTCTGCCTGTAATATTGGAATCCATGCCAATTCCACTGATATTTTTGCCGATATAATCTATGATTAATATATCAAGAAGGTCAAATGGGATATGTCCCATCATTGCGGCAGCATTTTTGAGAAGTATTTTTTCGCGTTCTATAATTGATGATGGTAAAATTGCTTCCGCATGGGCTAAATCCCCAAATCCATCTTCCAGAAGGGCTATTCCGAAAAGAATATTACACTTATTAATTATAATTTTTGCAGCATCTTCAATAATTCTGAAGCTATTCTTTATAGCGCATTGATGAAATTCAGCCGCACCTTTTGCTTTGCCGAGACCTATTGACAGCATCTTGCACAGGCCGCTTTCTATATCAGCCCTGAACTTGGTATGGTTCTTTATTCTATTAATAATTACTATATGATCTGCCTTTAAAGCTGCTTTTGAAATATATATTTTCGGACCTTTTGGAACCTCGCTTATACATTCAACATTCATATCCGAAACAACAGGAACTCCCATCGCAGATTTCGTGATCCCAAGTTTTGCAAGGACATCCCTCTGACCGTCACTTGTGGCACCCCCGTGACTTCCCATGGCTGGTATTATGAAAGGCTTGAGTCCCTTTGTTTTTAGAAAGCTCAAACAATAGTAAAGGATTCCGTCAATTTTACTGATGTTTCTACTCCCAACTGCCACAGCTACGGTTTCTTCAGGCTTTATACTATTGGAAATGGGTAATGACGATAGAGCAGATAATATTTTAGCAGATAAATCCTTACCTCCTGATTTATGAAGCTTTTGTTTTACAAGAGCCATGTCAGGATATTTTATTATAGAATTATTATCAGGCATTATCTAAGGGAACAAAGATATAAATCAATTACATATTGCAGCAAAAAGAAAGGGAATAGGCCATCGTATGTTTTTGGTGGATGCTTATGGCGGAGTTTTATGCTTCCGTAAAGAAATCGTTTTGATTATTTTTTCAGAAAATTAAAAAGGTGGGCTTGTGGCCCACCTTAATAGCTAATAGAAAAATAAAAAAAGTGCGAATTAATTAAATCTCTTCAACGGTAATAGCGCCTTGTTCGCAAACTTCGATGCATGTTTCACAGCCAAGACATTCATCCTCATTAGCTACGAATGCTTTGCCATCCTTCATTTCCAGAACATCAGAAGGGCAATTTTCCACACATTCTTCACAACCTTCACATTTGTCCAAGTCGACAGTAGGTTTAAAAGCCATTTGAAAAAGTCTCCTTTCTTAAAAAATTAATTAACGATTATAAAATCAAACTTGATTTTTTACATATCAAAAATGTCATTATACCAATTAATAATGATAGTCAAGTATTCTGATAAATTTTGATAATTTTTTCTGGGGTAATAATTATAAGCAGCTAACTCGTGAAAATCTGTGTAATCTGCGTAATCTGTGGATTAAAATTCAACAAATCCTATCAGAGTATTGTTAAATCCGCTTTTCTTATTTATTTCTTTAACAGGCGTTTTATGCCAGGCACTGCGGGTAAAAAAATTATAAGGAGATTCGCCCGGGACAAGATATAGTGTTAATGAAACTTTTTTGCCGTCGTCTTTATCAAAAGGCGATTTAATTTTGATGTCTTCTGATGCAGGCAGGGGATTTTCCTGAAGTAATTCAAGCTGCTTGATTAAACTTTTTTGCCATTTTTCTGTCTTTTTATCCCTGCTGTTGGTCAGAGGTATTGAATCAATACTAAGTACAATTTTTGCCTCAGGGGTTTTTTCTACCAGATGCTCAACAACTGAGCGGCTGTTTGTTATAAACAGGTTTGACATATCTTGATCGTATTGCAGCAAATGTGTCCATGCAATAATTCGATCAAGTGTCATATACTCGCTTTGATAATCTATTTCTACTGTTTTTTCTTTATCATTTTTTTTAAATGATAATTCATCTTTTCCTTTGAGATTATCAATTAGATTCAATGTTTTTTCTTCCGATAATAGAAGCTCTTTGTTTATTTCCCAGCTTTGCGAGTCGAATTCCTGGGCCATATGAAGAAAAATTCTTGCATTTAAAAGAGAGTCCTGCTTTTTTTCGTTCTGTTGTTTCTGCTTCTTTTTTTTTATATCTGCTTTGATTTGTGATGTGTAGGATTCGCCAAAAAAGGGAATTATATCCGGCTTTGTCTTAAAAAAAGCCAGTTCACTTTCCTGATGAATGTTTGCCCAGTTTTTGTAGTCTTTTAGAATGTTATCAATTTTATTCTCATCTCCCTTAACTGGAATGCGAATTTCAAGCAAATCGCTATCAGCCGGTTTTTGCATACTTTCAGGTATTTTTAGATTTGAAGGCTGGTAAACGACAATCTGTTTGAAAAAGGCGGAAAGCGCCTCCAAAACCGGTTCGGAAATATACGTAAATGGAAAATATATGGGTTTCATGATTTCCTCTATTCAAATTATCACCTCCAGAGAGGCTGTGTTTATATTAAGTTCTCAAAAGTACCCCGACACGTTGTTAAGTGCCTAAAATGCCTAAAGTGAGCTAAAGTTGTGGTACGCCTTCGGCGTGGCTATAGATTTTCAGGGCTTGGTTATAAGTTCAGATAGAAACAAAGTGAGCAAAGTTGTATTGTAAAAAATCAAAATTGGCAGTGCCGAAGGCGCATTCCTTAACTTTAGGCACTTTAATATACTTTAGGAACGGGGACGAAATAACTTCCCCAACTATGCATCACAGCTTCAGGCCACCTTTGCCCGATCTCAAATCACAAAAATATCAAAATAGCCCGCTATTCCATCAACTTTTGTGATTTGAGATCGAACAAATTTGACCCAAATCTATGCGCCTACTTGGGGAAGTTATTTCGTCCCCGTTCCTTAGCTCACTTTAGGCACTTATATTCATCTTCTGGTCTTTAACTGTAACTCCAAGTGATATTAGCTGTTTACGTATGTTATCAGCAAGATCCCAGTTTTTTTCAGCTCTGGCCTTATTCCTTTCCTCAATCAGGCGCAGGATTTCAGGATTTGAAATTTCATCTCCAAAGTTAAATATTCCCAGCACTGAATCAATATTTTGAAATGCATCTATAATCTTGGAGGCATCATCTTTGCCGAGCATTTTTTTCAGGATCAATATGTTTATTTGTTTTATGATATTAAAAATCGAAGCCAGTGCTGCTGAAATATTCAGATCATCGTCCATGGCGGCAACAACGCCATGTTTAATATCATAAATAAGCTGGTCAAGTTCGGGATAAGAAAGCTCGTCTTTTAAATTCATCAAAGAATTAATACAGATATCAAGTCTTTTTAAGGAATGTTTGGCATATTCGAGCCGTTCGACTGAGAAATTAATGGGTTTTCTGTAATGGCTTGAAAAAAGCCAGTACCTTATTTCTCTTCCGGAAAAGCCGAGATCATAGAGTTCTTCAAGAGTAAGCCTATTTTCTTTGTAATTAATGTTCTTGTCGTTAATCAGAACCTGATCACAATGAATCCAGTATTTGGCCAGTGGCTTGCCGGTTAAAGATTGAGCTATAGCTATTTCATTTTCGTGATGGGGAAATACGAGCGCTCTGCTGCTTGTATGGATATCAAAGAATTCGCCAAGATATTTCATGGACATGGCGGCACACTGTATATGCCATGACGGGCGAACATTGCCCCAGTCTGTCTTGACATATATTCCCCTTTTGAGTTCTGAGAGCCTGGATCTTTTGAAAAGAGTAAAATCTCGTGGATTGTCCTTTTCATATTCATCCAGCTCTACAGTTGCTCCGATTTTTATCTTGTTTAAGTCAATACCTGATAGTTTTCCATAATCTGAAAAACGGGAAATATCAAAATAAAGCGAACGGAGTTTTTCATATGCAAATCCTTTATTAACGAGTTTTTCAGCCAGCAAGACCATATCTTCGATATGTTCGCTTGTCTTTGGATATTCCGCGGCAGGTTTAATGTTAAGGTCGGCCAAATCTTTTTTAAAATAATCAATGTATTTTTCTGTAAATTTAGAGAGAGAAAGACCCGCTTTTTCAGAACCATTTATGGTTTTATCATCCATATCAGTTATATTCATGATGTGGGTAACAGAATAGCCTCTGAAATCAAGATAACGGCATAGAAGGTCGGCAAAGACAAAACGCCGGCATTCTCCCATGTCCATTCTGGCGTGAGCTGTAGGGCCGCATGAATATATGGAAACCTTTCCTGGCTGAATCGGATCAAATGGTTCTTTAGTCCGGCTCATTGTATTGAAGAATTTAAGGCCGACTTTGTTTTGTACTGTAAAAAGTGGTGTGCTGAGGTAGCGCTCACCACCGTCCGGGAATATTACAACTATTGTACCTTCGGTCATGGTTTCAGCTTCTTTTCCGGCGATAACCATAGCTGCACCACTGCTCATGCCGACGAACAGGCCTTCTTTTTTTGCAAGTTTCCTTGTCATTTCAAAGGCTTCTTCGTCTTCAATATTAACTATTTTATCAAGACGGGTTTTTTTAAAAATTTCCGGGCGGTATGCCTCCTTCATATTCTTTAAGCCCTGAATTTTATGCCCGAGGTAGGGTTCAACGCCAACTATCCTTATATCAGGGTTGTATTCTTTCAGCCTTTTTGAGACGCCCATGAGAGTACCGGTTGTTCCCAAGGTTGCAACAACCATTGATACATTGCCTTTGGTTTGTTCCCAGATTTCTTTGGCTGTTCCATGATAGTGCGCCAGGCAGTTGGCTTTATTATTGAACTGATCTGTCATATAGTATGTATCCGGGTTTTCCAGCGCCAGATTATATACCTCCTCAATGGCGCCATCTGTACCGAGACGACCAGGGGTCAGTAAAATTTTAGCGCCCCGAGCCTTCAGGATTTTTTGCCTTTCAACGCTTACAGACTCAGACATTGTTAACAGCAGTTTATACCCTTTTACGGCGCATACCAGAGCAAGTCCGATTCCTGTGTTACCACTTGTAGCCTCGATAACCGTCTTGTTGTGTGTAAGTAAACCGGATTTTTCCGCTTCCTCAATCATATAAAGAGCGGTTCTGTCTTTTATCGAACCTCCCGGGTTAAAATATTCCAGTTTTGCGAGTATCTTAACCTTTGGATTCGGGTTTAATTTCCTTATTTCTACTAGCGGCGTATTGCCTATGGCAGCTAAGATAGAATTAATCATTGGTTTTATATCCATTTTGCAGATAAAATCTTTATTATATCATTTTTAACCTGATTTTCATCATTTGATGCATCAACAATTCTGAATCTCAAAGGCTCTTTTTTAGCAAGCTCAAGGTAGCCGGATCTTACCTTTTGGTGAAATGAGAGGGTTTCTTTTTCAAAGCGGGTTTCAAGGGCAGTCCTTGAGCCGTTTTCTATTTGTTGCCATGCGCGCATTAAGCCTGTTTCAGCCGGCAGGTCAAGAAGGATTGTTATGTCAGGTTTTAAATTTTCAAAGACTAATTCATGCAACCTGTTTATAAGTCCTATATCAAGTCCCCTTGCAAAGCCTTGATAAACAACTGTGGCATCATAATAACGATCACATAAAACGGTTTTGCCTGAAGATAAGGATGGATATATAAATTTTTTAATATGCTGAGACCTGTCTGCCATATACAGAAGAAGCTCAGTTAGAGGATCCATATCTCTGCTTTCGGGATCAAGAAGGATAGCCCGAATTTTTTTTCCGGTCTTTGTACCTCCCGGCTCCCTGGTTATAACGCAGTCCTGTCCTTTACTCTGCAAGAATTCAGCTATATTCTTTATCTGAGTCGTTTTGCCTGAACCTTCTATGCCTTCAAGAGTTATAAACATTTTAATCAGTTAATTCATCGTTATTGTTTCGCCACAAAGACACTAAAACACTAAGACACCAAGATTATAATATAATTCTCTAAAATTCATAATTTAGGAATTTAAAGATTTGGGAATTCCGAATTGAAGGATGTTTGCATTTATAATTCCTAAATTCGCAATTCCCCAATTTATCAGCCATATCCCTCTTTTGTGTCTTTGTGCCTTGGTGGCTGAACTGTTATAAATCTTCTTTATTTTTTCCTATGTAAAAAAAACGTTCCAGTAATCTGTGAAAGGAAGTCCATTTTTCACCGGGATTTTCCTTGGCAATAAATTCCCGTATGCCGTTTACCTTTGAATCTATCTCGTCGATATAGTTGAGTAATACAGCCTCAATCGTTTTGGGTGGTTCAGGCGAACCAAACTCTCTTGTTCCATGATGGCTTACAATCATATGTTTGATTAATAATGCCTGTTCATCAGGAAAATTTTTAATATTTTTGAGTTTTTCCTCGATCATCTGTACGCCTATGACAATATGGTTAAGCAGCCTTCCTTCGTCTGAATAATCTATTTTAATTTTATAGTCGAATTCCCTTATTTTCCCAATATCGTGGAGTATTGCGCTTGTAATAAGAAGATCCCTGTCAATTCCTTTATAGTGAGCGGCAATTTTATCTGCAAGCAGTGCCATAGACAGTGTATGTTCAATAAGGCCGCCAATGTATGCGTGATGCATTTTTTTTGCTGCGGGAGCGGTCTTAAATTTGGAGACAAATTCATCATCATTCCAGAAAGCCTCAAGAAGATTTTTTAAATACAAGGTTTCAATGGTTTCGGTAAATTTTAACAGGCGCTCAAACATATCGTCTCTGTTAAATTTGGATTCCGGCAGATAGTCTGAAGGATCAATTGAGTCTGCTGAGCATGTTTCTATATTCTTAATAACTAATTGAAGAGAACCCCTGTATTCTGTAACTTTTCCCTTCACGCCGGCGAAGTCGCCGGCGGATATTTTTGCTGATATCCGGTCGACATTATCCCACACAACACCCTTTATAATACCTGTTTTGTCTGAGAGAGAAACATTTAAGAAATTATTTCCGTCTTTTTTCTGCGCCAGATTTTTTTCAGACAGCACAAATATGTCATCGATAATATCGCCCGTTTTAATTGAATTGATGAATTGCTTTTTCATTAAATACCACCGCTTGATTGCTTTGAGACTTTTTTATTTATTTTCCACCCTTTAAGTTCTTCAAGTACGCCATAATCTGTCATATCACATTTAATCGGGGTTATTGATATGTAATTCCGGCACAGGAAAGCATCATCTGTATCTGAATTATCAATGGAGGTTTGCAGGTCGCATGCCTGCCAGTAATATGTACGATTTCTGGGATCAACTCTTTTATCTATATATTCTGAGTATAGCCCAGTGCCATGCTTGCAAATACGCACCCCTTCAATCTTTTTTAAAGGAAGGTCAGGAATATTTACGTTTAAAAATGTTCCCAAAGGCAGTCCTTTTTCTAATAGATCTTTTGTCAGAATCTCCACAAATAAAGCAGCGTCATTATAATTATCTATTTCATGACTTCCTATTGAAACAGCTATTGAAGGTACTCCGTAAAGAGCTGCTTCTTTGGCGGCTGCGACAGTTCCGGAGTAATTGACATTAATCCCAACATTTGCTCCGGGATTGATCCCTGAAATCACAATATCAGGACGTGAGTCAAGTATTTCAAGTATGCCAAGCTTGATACAATCGGCAGGGGTGCCATTTACAGCATGTCCGACGCATCCTTTGTTGAATGAAATTCTGGCTGTCCGTAACGGTTTGTGCAGAGTTATAGCGTGACCCGCAGCGCTCCGTTCCCGGTCAGGGGCAACTATCGTTACAGAATGCTGTTCTGTAAATTTTCTATGCAGAGCCCATAGCCCTTCTGCATAAATTCCATCATCGTTTGTTAATAGTATCTTCATTAGACAAACAGGCAAAAAGGATTTTCGATAAACCGCATGTAAAATTGGTTAAGGACTTGCAAACGTGGGAAAAATAAAACAGGGTATTGCCATTTTTATGACAATACCCTGTTTTGTTTTTTAACTAATTTTTAACTATACCTCGGAAGGTTATAAATTGCGTTTTTTTCGGTGAGCAATGAGCATCAAGAGCAAGGCGCGAAGGCGCGAAATAGCAAGCTATTTCAAACCTGAGCAACACAGCTATTGATGTTCAGGGCCAGCGAAAAATCGCAAGTTGTGGCCTTTCGAGGTATATAACTAAGTCTGGTTTTTTTATTAATGACCACCAGCGCCAAACAGTGCTGCAATTGCACCTGCCTGAGGATGGGCATAGATAAGAATCAGAGAGATAACCAGAGCATAAATACACAGTGACTCAATCATAGCGAGACCGATCAGCAGGGTAACTGTTACTTTACCTGATGCTTCGGGATTTCTTGCAATACCCTCAACTGCAGATTTCAGACCAATACCCTGTGCGATACCGCAACCAAAAGCTGCTACAGCAATGCCGAAACCAGCAGCAGTAACACTCGCAATAAAGAATTGTAATGCTTGTTCACCCATAAAACTCTACCTCCTTTTTAAGATTTTTTTATTTTGCTTCTTCCATTATCCCATTATTTAATAGCAAATAAATTGCGTATTATTATTTTTTAATGCGCATGTTCCATTGCGCCGGTAAAATACATTATTGAAAGCAAAAAGAAAACAAAGGCCTGAACTAAAGAGACAAATATACCAAGCGCCATGATCGGCAGGGGAGCAAAGAAAAGGCCGGCAAGTCCAAAAAGAATACCCAGAACAAGTTCATGGCCCATCATATTACCGAAAAGCCTGAACGTGAGTGAGAGAATACGTGCCACATGACCTATTAGTTCAATCGGGAAAATGATGGGAATCATCCACCATACAGGGCCAAGAAAATGTTTAATATATTTTACTCCATGATACTTAAGACCGATAACGTGAGTAAAGATAACCACGGGAAGCGCGCATGAAAGAGTTGTATTCAGACTGGCGGTTGGAGGAAAAAAGCCTGGTACAAGTCCTATTAGATTACATACAAAAATGTAAAGAAATACAGTTGCAGCTATAGGGAAAAGCCACCTGCCTTCTTCTCCGGTAACACTGATCATAAAGTCTTCCATGCCGGAGAGTAGAACTTCAAAAACGTTTTGTGCTTTTGAAGGAATCATGCTTACACTCTTTGTTGCAATAATACCTAGAGATATAAGTAAAATCATAATAACCCACGAGTAAATTACGTGTGGAAATGAGTGAGCAAAGTGACCAAGCCCGATAAACTCGAAAATTTTGACAAAAAATAAATATGGATGTTCCACTTTAAATTGCCTCCTTCAAAAATAGTTTTTTTATTTCACATATAGTTGCAAGCATTATACTTGCAACCACAACGGAAAGACCAATAAAAAGCCCTATAGGATCAACATAATGATTTGATATAAGTAAAAATATAATAAAACCGCTTACAATAAAGCGGACATAATATTTGCCTAAAATAACATTATGAGAAGCTGAATGCGGGGTGCTGAAAGCCTTTTTAAGGGTTCGGGAAAGCATATGAAAGTTTATTGTAACAATCAGTCCTCCAAATATAATTCCCCTTGCGAAATTCGGTGTAGTAATTAAAAAGCCGACAATGCTGGCAATACACAACAATATCCAGTTTGTTATTGTGATAAATTTTATGAGACGTTGTTCAATAATCACAGCTTTAATCTTTCGCTCAGAATTTCCTGCTCTTTTTTATTGCAAGTCCTATGTTTCTATAACCAGCCGCAATCCCCAAACAAAGGAATATAAGCATAAACCAGGGCGATGTGCTATATCTCTTGTCAATATAGAGACCTATAGCAAGTCCAATAAAAATTGAGAGAGCTACAGACAAGCCAATACTACTATAAAATGCAAGCTCTCTCCATGACTTTCTTGATTCTTTTTTCATGATTTGGAAGCCTTATCATTGATTGTTAGACAGGCTTAAATCAGACCATGTTGGATTAAGTCTTCTAACACAGGATTATAAGCAAGTCAATGTAAAAATATTTTAGATTAAGATTTAACTAATTTAATAAAATTATTAGGTATTCTTCACGACAAGTCAAAAGTAGTTTACACTTTGTTGATCTTGTATTTTGGCAGTGAAATTGGAAATTAGAAAAAATACAAAGATGTAGATGCGTTACCTAATTTCAAATTTCCAGTTTCGACATCGGCATTCAATTAGATAATACACGCTTTTTCGAAAAAAGTGTAAACTGGTGAATGAAGGATGCCAATTATTAAATAATATTTATTAGAACTTAATTGCCTTTGTATCAAAAACCGGTCCGTCCAGACATGCGTGCAGATATTTTTCTGGTGTTTTTTTGCTTTCAACAGCACAGCCAAGGCAGGCGCCAATACCGCAAGCCATTATTGTTTCGATTGAAACCCGGCATGGTATTGAATGCATTTCCGATATAAGTGCAAGAGATTTCAGCATAGCTGTGGGGCCGCAACCATAAATAATATCAGGATGGTTTTCCTTAATTGATGTTTCAAGAATATCAGTAACAAGTCCTTTTCTGCCGGCACTTCCATCTTCCGTCGCAATGAGAACCTTCATTCCTATTTTTAAGAAGTCATCTTTGCATAACAAATCATGCTTTGATCTGCCTCCCAGAAATACCGTACATTTTGAGATGTCAGTGTTTTTTTGCAGGTATGAAGCCAAAAAAAGCATTGGAGCAACTCCTACCCCGCCTGCAACAATAAAAACGTTATTATAATTATCCGAAGTTATAAAGCTATTACCTAAAGGGCCTATAATATCTATGATATCACCCTCTACGCACATTGACAGCTTTTTAGTGCATTTTCCGACCACCTTGTAAAGTACTTCAATTCCCTCTAAGACTCCATCCTTTAATATAAGTCTGTGTATGGAAAAAGGGCGACGAAGAAGGGGATTAATCTGGTCTGCAAAACGAAGCATTATAAATTGTCCGGGTTTTGCGTATGAATATTTTATATTACACCTGAGACCTATTCTGTAATAGAAAGGAGCTAATTCTTTGTTCCAGAGAACCCTGGTTTTTTCCTGATGCATATAATATTCCATAAAAAGGCTATTTCAGCCCGATGACGGCGGCAAATCTTCCGGTAGTACCTTCTCCACGAAAGGAAAAAAAGAGATCAGTATTACACTTAGTGCAGATATTGCTTGAATGTATATTTTTGATTAATAGACCGGCATCAAGAAGTTGGTTACGACTTAGTGCCCAGAAATCAAAAAGATTATCATTATCTTTATATTTCCATAAGTTAAAAGGAATTTCTTTTTTATAGTTAACAAATTCCGCACAGCATGGCCCGAGAGAGGGACATATGCCTGCAATGATATTTTTTGGCCTGCAGCCAAACTTTTTTTCCATTTCTTTTATTGTCTTGACGGTTATATTTTTTATACTGCCGCGCCAGCCTGAGTGAATGTTTGCGACTACATGCTGCGCAGGGTCATATAGAAGCAATGATTGGCAGTCTGCGACCTGTATTACAAGGTACTTGCTTAAACTATCGGTTATCATTGCATCCCCGGCAAAAGGGGCATTGCTGCGGACTTTGTCGTTTTTTGCTAAAACAATAATTTGAGTTTCATGTCTTTGCTTTGCATAGATAAATTCTTTTCCCTTGATGCATCTGCATAAAATATCTCTGTTTTGCTCCACAATTTTGGGATGGTCTCCTACCTCGAAACTGACATTCAGGCTTTTATATGGCTCTTTGCTGTAACCGCATTTTCTTGTAAAGATTCCGTGCTGGATTTCAGAAAAGCCTGCAAGGTCGGGAAACTGAAAAAATAAAATACCGTTTTTATCATTTAAGAGCACATCATAAGTCCTTTGTTAGTAACGGTTCACGGTTGTCGGTTTACAGTTTTTTAAATGAAATTATGCGACGGCTGAAGCATTTTAACTGTGAACCGTTAATATCTTTTGTATGATTGATGATGTTGAGATTTTGGGAACAAGCGGCACTCTTACAACCCGACCCCCATTTTTTTTCACAAAGTCAGCTCCAATTATTTTGTCTTCTGGCCAGTCAGCTCCCTTTACAAGGACATCCGGCTTTATGGCCTGAATCAGTTTTAAGGGATCAGGCTCATTAAAAACAGTAATATAATCCACGCACAACAGACCCGCAAGAACTTCAGCTCTTTGATCCTCACATATAATCGGTCTTTTACCCCCTCCTTTTATAGTGTTAACGGATTTGTCGGAATTTAAGCCAACTACAAGGATTTCCCCTTTTGCTTTTGCTGCAGTAAGGTAACGTACATGTCCTACGTGCATAATATCAAAGCAACCATTTGTAAAAACAATTTTTTTACCCTGCCTGTGAAACAGACTGATTTTTTCCAAAAGATCTTTTAGATTTATAATTTTAGACATTGTATGCATGTAATGGTTTGAAGACCCCATTGTTTCTCTTTATTCCGACAAAATGGCATTTCTTAGATGAGCCAGACTTATAGAGGAGAGGTAATTCAACTTCTCTGGGTAGATAGACCTTGAACCCGTGTCGGATATTCTCATTTTAAGCATATAAAGTAACTCTTAAAGATTCGCCTCTTAGCTCAAAGTCGGGCTCTTTGCCATTATGCTCGATCATACCGCGGATGATTTTGCGTGATACGCCCCGGCCACTGCCCTCGATAAAATCCATATCGCGCAGATAATCGACAATCGTTTGATTTCGGTGATAGCGCGCACCGCTTTTCATCCGTTCTATTGTGATTGTGTTTGGAAGTTTCCCTGGGCTGTCGATTTCCAACCGGTCAGGATAGAGCCAGATTCCGATATTTGTTCCGCCGATTGTATAATCTCTGTGCGCAACCGCATTAACTACAACTTCACGCAAAACCTCAGGAGGATAAGCATATTCAGTCACGCGTCTTGTACCTTCAATTTTTTCTTTTGATCTTACCCTTAAAACGAAATTTACGGCCTGGTCAATTATTCCTTCTTCAACCACAACTCCTGAATCTTCGCGCAAGGAAAGCAAATGGCCGTTGATCTCTTTGCGAAAACGGCCAGCTACATCAGCGTCAGGCGAGTCGTATTCTACAGCAGTAATACCGCTTTGAGGTATTAATTGTTTAACTCTATCTTTTTTGCCGAATAAAATAAGCCCTGCCAAAGTGCAATTAACAGTGCCGAGCTCCTCAGAAAGTATCTGATTGTCCATCAGAAGTCGAAGCCATTTTGAATTATCGTCATAACCGATATCTCTGACTTGCCTGAAATACTCAACGAGCAGTGTTTCATTCAAATCTTCCGATTTTGACCTTGGCACAGGCGTCACCTCAAAATGAATCATCCCGGAGCTTTGAAATAAACGCCTTAGTTCTTCTCTGTCGGTTTCACGACAACTGGTTACATCACGAATATAGTAACGTTCCTTTGCCTCTTTCCCCTTGCGCTTGCAATACGGCTTGGCAACACCAATCGGCACAGTAATCACGGCAACCCGTAAATCTTCTTCTACAGGCACCTCCTCATAATCAACAATAATATTTGGATGTACCCAGCCCTGAACAGCGTCTGATATCCATTTGCCGTATTCTGAGAATCTGCCTTTCAGGCCTGTTATTGCACAGTCATCTTCAACTCCGAGCAGAATTTTCCCGCCCTTTGAGTTTGCAAAGCATACAACATACTCCGCGATTGTTGCCGCTTTAATGTCCGGTGTATCCGCTTTGAATTCCACAAAGCTGGATTCGCCTTTATCGATAAGTTCTAAAAGTTCTATTTTGTCCATATCAGCTACTTCCTTTTACTCTTTCACTGGCAATATCTCGGTAAACATTCAGCGCTGCTGTGCTGAAATTGAAGTCATTTGATACATCATCATTGACGCTTTTCTCTATATAATTCACGTAACTTAATAAGTTGCGTTCTGCATTATTTATATTTACACCTTTAGCGGACCTAATGTTCTGCAAAAACGCAACAGGCATTAAGAACAGTTGATATTGGCTTAAATTTACCCCGAACCACTGACGAACCAAGTGCAGATAATTCTTTAAATTTGCTGTGCCAATTTCATGAACTTTCTTTTTTAGCTCGAAGTCCTTGTTGAGAAAGTGAATAGCGTTATTTCTAATTTCTGTGATGATTTCTAAATTCTTTAATACAATGGATTCTATTGAATCTCCATACTCATTAACTAATTTTGAATACGCTTTGAATAATCCAATTGAACTGTGGTTTTTCGCTCTGTTCTTTTTCCTATACAACTTATCAGATAGTTTTCCGTCAGCCTTTTTTCGACGTTCATACTCAATTATTGCACTAATTCGGTTCTCGTCTAACTGTAGAATTCTAGTCTTTAGGAGCAATTCCCAAGCATTTACTGCAAGGATCGAAAATGCTTCCTCACGATAGCTAAAGGATGGTTTGTTGTACACCTCAATTGCTGCAATTATGGCGTCAATCGACTTGTCTAATATTTGTCTTGCTCTTGATTTCATTTTTTCTTGTGACGGCTAATAATAGCATTACATGTTGGAAAGATGTAATAACGTATCGAATTCATATTTTATTATGGGCATTACAGATAAGCTTGGCTGTTTAATTATGAGCTATATTTTGGAGTTCTTTGGTTGCTTTGATTTTTTTTAAGGTTATAGGATTTTCCAGGGTTTTAACCGGCTTGAAATCGACTGAAACCCATTTTGGATCAGATGAATTTATATCCTGATATGCAGTTCGGATTACTTTAATTACGCCCATTATCTGCAATTCGTACTGGCTATGATAATTAATAGCGCAGAATCGGAAAGGGCCATTTCTTTTAAATAATTTCTGGCTTGATAATTGCGGGCACCATGCATTGTAAATTTGCCCTTGACAAGGATATCGACCCAGGAGCTGCGTTTTGGAGAGAACTTAACTAACCAGTAATTCATTTTATTTCTGCTTTTTGCTTTGCTTCGAAATTTGCTTTTTGTGCGGCCGCAAGTTTAGGATATCTTCTTGCATACCAGTTTTCTTGAATTCATGCATCAATCTTTTTGAACATTTCTTCAACGGTATCTGCTGACTCAAGATTACGATTATTTTTGATGTCATCCATAGCCTGTAGCGTTTCCTTGTTAGGCAGGCGCAAATCAAACGGGATACCCCTGTAATTGATAACCTGTTTCAAAAAAAGATTAACGGCCGAAGAGATATTTAATCCGAGACCATTAAGAATGATCCCTGCATTCTTTTTAATATCCTCGGTTGTTCTAATATTTATATTTGTATTTTTAGCCATAATTCAAACTTTTGCCATATAAAATATTAAAAAAGCTGACTCTATATTCGCTGCACAACGTATTACAAAATAAATACATTGTCAACACAAAGATTGGCTGATTGATCCGGTGTTTTTTTAACATCCACGCCATTTTCAAACAAACTTTGTATTTCCTCCACGGCTTTTTGTGGTATCTGGCCTTTGATCCAATCCTTAATTTTACTACTTAAAATAATTATAGCT
>Ga0255428_1054_pt2 | contig 24158 bp, 21 predicted proteins | sample ANMaggSSYBR02J13_FD_182654 | JGI IMG/M metagenome (GOLD analysis project Ga0255428, IMG submission 182654) | Sediment cell enrichment communities from methane seep in Santa Monica Basin, California, United Staets - ANME aggregate JGI... | ecosystem: Environmental > Aquatic > Marine > Cold seeps >... | reverse complement strand
AAATAATGATTCACTGCCTGACGGATCTGCGGTGAAGAGCCAGATACAGGACATCATTCCCCAGGTATATTCAACAACTCTTGCCACGGGAATTGAGAGGCAAGTGACAACTATACCTGGAGACCATGACGGGTATGAGAGTAGTCACTCGATAAATAGCTGGGGTGAGCCTGATAGTATGAGCCAGGTGGGGACTGTTTCGAGGGATACATATGTTCCTGGAAATCTTTACGGTGAGATCTGGGAAGTTTCATGGACAAGGGAGCATGTATGGCGGCATTATTATGAAGTGGAATATGATTGCGAGAAGACCAGGAAATATGACTGTACTGATTCTGAGGGTAATCCTGATACCTGTACTGAAACATATACGGGTACGTGCACCCGTACCGAACATAATGAGATGACGACGATTGATACCAGGGAGGATAGAGTAACTGTTACACTGAATGCAAAGGAGAATTCGAAGACCTCTATTCCGTTGAATTATGCCGGAACCACCATCTCCACAGACAATGATATTGACGACGCATATACTTCGAAAGATGTGGATTATGTGGCCACACATACTGACCCCGGTCTGGAAGAAGCATATGACAGCTATAAGAGCGAGACCTTTGACTCCAACGTGGAGTCAAATGTCAAGAACAGGGGTTTGGATGGCGATAATTATGATCCCAGGACTTTTGATGTGACAGCACCGGGCTGGTTAGAGACTGAGGCCAGGTATGCGGTGGAAGAGATTACCAGGCAGATACGAAGTGATGTGCACCTGAGCCCGGACATTAATTATATGGAGTATCCTAATCCTGCTGATGCCATGCGGGAAACGGCCCTGGATCTGACTGCCAAGATCGAGGCGAACCAAAGCAGGTATGTGGATAAGGCCAGATTCTATAGCGGCGGGAAGTATTCCAGTTGCAGTGCCAAAACCATCAGCCAGGTGCGGGAGTGGTATGTGGATGAAGTTCTGTACCAGGTGAATAAGCAGTATATGGCTGCGGCAGGGAACATCGATGGGGAGATAGATGACAAATTCAATGAATCGGCAGACGATGTGCGGGAAGCTAATAAGAACGGTGCCAGTCTGTTAAAGTCTGCGCTATGTTTTCCTATTGGGCTGACCATGAGGGCAGAGCATGTGATGGACGATGGGACGAAGTATGATGTGGATGATATTGCTTACTGGGAGGAGAATGTGACGCTAGGTGTGGATATGGTGCCGGATTACCTGTTCGAGGATTCTGACGGCGGTAAGCAGCTGATCAATCTGGGTGTGCAGAATGTGTGCTTCTTTGGACCTACTGGTGTGCCTGTGTTGCCGCCGCCTAACTATGTGGTACAGTTCAATTCATGGATGATTAATGTGGAGGGGCAAATCGATGGATTTATGCTGGTGGATGCGGATAATGAGGTGCATCCGAACCCGATGTTCGGGCATGAAGCGCAGGTGTATAGGAGAGTAGATTTACCTGTAAGAGATCCATCGAATAATTTTATTGATATAGGTTATACAACACCTATAAAATTTAAATTTTCCACTGGAACTTTTATTATTGTACCACCAGGAAAAACAATTGGAGATTTAGATGGTTATGACTTAGAATCGATTATACCTTTCAGTGAAACTTCATTAGAATATGGTAATATATAAGAGGTGATAATTTGAAAAAAATATTATATAATGTAATTATTTTATTAATAATATGCTTAAATCAGAATGCTTTAGCTGAGCCGGAAGAGAATGATTTTGGAATTGTTAATGCATGGTATAATGGACAAGAAGCAACTGTAAAGAATATATATCTTGATGTAAACGAACAAGCTGAATTGAAAGTAGAAATAATTCCAAAAAAAGATTGTGATATTTATGTGAAAATTTCTAACCCAATGGTTACTGAAGCTTATATAATCAAATCTGGACCAAGTGAATATGATTCATATTTTTCAAAAAAAAATGTAAAAACTCATGAAAATCTAACCTTTTTTTGGATTATAGAACCTACAGGCGATTGGACAAATGGAAATGCTCCAATAAATGTAAGGGTTTCATTTGCAGAAAGAGATATACAAATGCCTATTGAATTCACCATCGCCAACCCCTACATCCTTGACGAGCAGTACTCAGGCCCCGCCCCCACCCGCACCGCCACCGACCCCTCGTCCACTGACCAGCCCTCGTCCCAGGGGTCGCCTGGGTTCGGGGTGGCGGGTGCGTTGCTGGGGATTGCGCTTGTTGTGATGGCAAGACGGAACTGAATCAATAGTGATTCCGGGTGCCCTGCCGATGGCTGTGTCAGGGAACAGCCCGGGATCTGACTGCCAAGATCGAGGCGAACCAGAGCAGGTATGTGGATAAGGCCAGATTCTATAGCGGCGGGAAGTATTCCAGCTGCAATGCCAAAACCATCAGCCAGGTGCGGGAGTGGTATGTGGATGAGGTGTTGTACCAGGTGAATGAGCAGTATAATGGTGCGGCAGGGAACATCAACGAGCAGACAGATGACAAGTTCAACGAATCGGCAAATGATGTGCGGGAAGCTAATAAGAATGGTGCCAGTCTGTTAAAGTCTGCGCTATGTTTTCCTATTGGGCTGACCATGAGGGCAGAGCATGTGATGGATGATGGGACGAAGTATGATGTGGATGAGCTTGCTTACTGGGAGGAGAATGTGACGCTGGGTGTGGATATGGAGCCGGACAGCAATTCCCGGTCTCTTATTTTGTTTTCATCCAAGCTGTCTGAAATTATACCGCCGCTCGTCTTTGATTTTCTTTGTGATGTAGCGAGTAGAAGCATGCAATACCATAAAATGTTTACGAAATGGTAAGTAAACAAACCTTCGCTTGCATGCGTTTACAACCATAACGGGAATTGCTGGGAGCCGGATTACCTGCGGCATGATAAATTCTATGACCCGGATCAAAACATCTGGATATATGCAGTGGAATCGGGTATGAGGTACATAGCCGATCCAGCCCAGAATCCATCGAGTGAAACATTTATTCCACTTTCACTTCAAAATATCAATGTTTTTGCTGATGTTGCCTTTAATACAATTCCTCTAAAAAATGGCGGACAGCAGGTCTTGCCGCCATCGCCCAGTACGGCCTGGGTAGCAACTACTAATATCTGGAAGATCCGGGTTAAGGGGATATTCTATCAATTTCACTTATATGATTTTGATAATGAATGTCATCCACATCCGATTTATGGACATGAAGCGCAGATATTTTCAAGAGAATACTATAGGGATATTCGTGATCCAGCCACTGGATCAGTTGTAGGCAGAAATACACCAATCGAATTTGAGTTTACGACCGGGACTTTTATTTTTGTTCCTCCTGGTCCAAAAGGGGTGGGTGATAAACGGGAAGGCGAAACTATTGAAAATTCAATAGGAGCAATAAACGAAGGATGGTAATATGAAATTAATTAATAAAATAATGTTGTTATGTGTGATGATTTATTTAACTTGTAATGTTAGTGCTGTTGAAAATGATCTGGTTGAATATGAAGTATATTATAATGGAAGAGTGACCACTGTCTATGACGCTGAATTAAAAGTTGGCGAGCCAGCCACAATAAAAGCAGTAGTATATCTGAAAAGGAATGTTGATGTTTCCACAGCTATTACAGCTTCAGGTTTTGGCTTTAAAAATATAGATCAACCATTTGAAGTGATTAAAGGGCCGAGTGAATTTACTGAGGTTGCCAGGGAATTTGATCATAATGCAGGTGAAACAGTTACTTTCGAATGGATTGTGCGGCCAACAGATGAAGCCGCAGGATGGACTATTCCGTTGAATATTGCTTTTACGTTCTATGATCGAGATGAGAAGGAAGGCTATCCATTTTCATTCACTGCAGCCAATATCAGGGTCCACGATGAACACTATTCAGGCCCCACCTCCACCCGCACTACCACCGACCCCTCGTCCACTGACCAGTCCCCCTCCCAGGGGTCGCCCGGATTCGGGGTGGCGGGTGCGCTGCTGGGGATTGTGCTTGTTGTGATGGCAAGACGGAACTGAATCAATGGTGATTCCGGGTACCTTGCCGATGGCTGCGGCAGGGAACATTCGGTAGACGATGTGTGGGATGCTAATAACAACGGTGCCAGTCTGTTAAAGTCTGCGCTGTGTTTTCCTATTGGGCTGACAATGAGGGCAGAGCATGTGCGAGACAATGGGTCAAAGTATGATGTGGATGATATTGCTTACTGGGAGGGGAATGTGACGCTGGGTGTGCAGAATGTTTGCTTTTTTAGGTCTACTGGTGTGCCTGTACTACCGCAGCTGACAGCACACTCCACTCTTCACCCACCGCTGCAACATTTGCTAGAAAAATATGAGGTAGCACTTTGCAGCAATAACGATTTTAATAGATTCGAACATAAACAGGGTTACAAGAAAATCCTCACATCAGTAGTATTTACTTGAGCACATAATCTTATAGGTTATATTCCATCTTCGTCAGTTTAATTGTTTAATTAACCGTTTCATTTGCCTAAAAAACTACTCGTGGGTCTTAATGCTAGCGTTTTTCCCAAATGTAGAGTGTGAAAATTTATTTTTTTCTAGGAACAGATCCTCTGCACAAAATATTTATATATACTCCTTCATATTATTATGTACTTCAGAGCATTAGAAAACAAACCAATAGCAAGTGATTGAATAGATTAAAATGTAGAACAGACTCAAAAAATATAGTATTTTGCTGCTATCGATTTTATTTTAAACTGGCGAAGATTGGTTATATACTAATGTAAAGTTAAATAATACTAATAACAGCCAATCCTGACCCCAATAAGGAGATGAAAAAATAAAATCAGTAATACTTGCTGGCGGCTCCGGCACCCGTCTGTGGCCTTTAAGCAGGGAACTTTACCCAAAACAATTCTTAAAATTCTCAGGCACTTCATTATTCCAGGATACCATGCGCAGGTGCCTTAAAATATCTGACATCTCTGAAATATTTGTTGTCACCAGTGAAAAACAAAAGTTCTTTGTGTACGGGCAGATCGAAGAACTTGAACTTGATCTTCTAAAAGAAAACATCCTTCTGGAACCCGATGGAAAAAATACACTCCCAGCCATCAGTTTTGGAATGCGTGAGATTGAAAAGATACATGGCAGTTCCGCTGTCGGCGTATTCTCTTCAGACCATATCATGGATGTCGATGCCATGGAGACCATAGCAAGTGCAGAAAAGCTGACAGACCACCATCTTGTCACATTCGGAATTGTACCTGAATCCCCACATACCGGTTATGGCTATATTAAACCCGGGCGTGTACTTGATGTGGGATATGAGGTCTCAGAGTTTAAGGAGAAACCGGGTTCGGATGATGCAAGGCGGTATGTCGGGAACAGCTATCTATGGAACAGCGGCATGTTCTTATTTGGCACTGAACTGTTCATATCAGAACTTCAACTACATGCACCGCAATTGTGGGATGAGTTCTTTAATTCGGACCGGGACATTAAAGATGTCTACCATAACATCCCGGCTATATCAGTAGATTACGGTCTGATGGAAAAATCTAATCATGTTGCTGTTGTCAGGCTGGATAATAAGTGGGGGGATCTCGGGAACTTCGATGCTATGTATGCTGAGTTTGATAAGGATGAACTGGGCAATGTGGTTTATTATTGTGTTAACGCATCCATCGATTCAAAGAGGAATCTTATTTTTTCATCAAAGAATAAGGCCGTCTCACTGGTTGATGTTGATGATATGGTTGTAGTGGATACCAGGGATGCCTTGCTGGTATGCCCAAGGAGCAGCAGCCAGAAGGTTAAGGATGTGGTGTCCCGCCTGAAAGAGCAGGGTGATGAGCGGGCAGATATTCACCAGACAGTGTACAGGCCGTGGGGTACTTATACTGTGCTTGAGAGTTCAGAGAAGCATAAGATCAAGAATATCAGGGTGATGCCGGGTAAGAGGTTGAGTCTGCAGCTTCATAAACACAGGAGTGAGCACTGGGTGGTTGTGAAGGGCAGGGCGTGTGTTGAGGTTGATGGGGAACAGATGTGTCTGGGTGGGGGGGAGAGTACTTATATTAGTGCTGGTGTAAAGCATAGGTTGTTTAATCCGGGGGAGGAGGCACTGGAGATTATTGAGGTGCAGTTGGGTGAGTATGTGGGTGAGGATGATATTGAGAGGTTCGATGATGAGTATGGGAGGGCGTGATGTGTACATACAGACCATCACTCTTCAGGCGTTAGGAAAGATTTATCATCTAAAACCCAGGATGTAATCTGCATGAAAGTCATCATCCCCGCAGCCGGAACCGGAACACGCCTGTTCCCGCATACCCATACGAAACCTAAACCGATGGTATACATTGCAGGCAAGCCGATCATCGGGCATATTCTTGACCGCATGGTCGATCTTGAGCCGGAAGAGATCATACTGGTGATCGGATATCGAAAGGAACAGGTGATGTCATATGTGGACAAGCATTACAGGGATATATTCAACATACAATATGTAGACCAGAAGGAAAGACTTGGTCTTGGACACTCGATATATCTTACCCGGGAGCTGGTGGGGGATTTGGATATCATGATAGCACTCGGGGATATGATATTTAAGTCCGGTTATCTGGATTTTTATGAGCTTCATGCTGAAAATGGACACTGTGCAGGGTCTATCGGCGTCAAGGAAGTGAATGAACCGCAGAAGTATGGTATCGTTGAACTGGAACCTGAAACGTCATGGATAAAACAGCTTGAGGAGAAACCGGAGCATCCTGCTTCAAACCTGGGTATCGCGGGCGTGTACTTTATCCGGGATACGCCGGTGCTGTTCGATGTCCTGGATTGGATGCTTGAGAATAACATCAATACGCGTGGGGAGTATCAGCTGACCGATGCCCTGCAGGAGATGATCAGGCGCGGTAGCAGGTTCAAGACTTTTACAGTGTCAAGCTGGTATGACTGCGGGCATGCGGAATCTCTGCTTGCGACCAACCGCGTGCTGCTGGATGAGAAGGAAGATGTGGATGGTGCCTATGAAGTTGTGGATTCTGTAGTGATACACCCTGTGGCGATAGGGGAGAATGTCAGGATCGTGAATTCGGTTATCGGCCCCTATGCATCGATCGCAAGTGATACGGTTGTTGAGAATTCGATAATATCAAACAGTGTTATTGGTTCACGGACACATATCTCAAAGGTAAATCTGCAGTCATCGATCATCGGGGATGCTGCAAACCTTGTTGGCAAACATAATTCATTAAATATCGGGGATTCGTCATCAATAGAGTTTTAGGAAATGGATAGTTATGAAAACAATAGTAACAGGCGGCGCAGGATTCTTAGGTTCACACCTTTGCGACCTTCTGCTCGAAAAAGGGCACAAGGTTATCTGTATTGACAATCTTGTAACAGGGGATTCAAGAAATACCGACCACATCAAGTCTGATAAATTCACATACTTGAATCATGACATTACAAAACCCATCTATTTTGGCGATAAAATAGATTACATATTCCATCTGGCATCTCCGGCATCTCCTATCGATTATCTTGACCTGCCCATCCAGACATTGAAGGTTGGGGCACTCGGCACCTACAACATGCTCGGTCTTGCCAAGGAGCAGGGCGCGCGCTTTTTACTTGCATCCACATCCGAGGTCTACGGCGACCCGCTTGTAAACCCGCAGCCGGAAAGCTACTGGGGCAATGTGAACCCGATCGGGCCGCGCGGCGTATATGATGAGGCTAAGCGGTATGCTGAGGCCATTACGATGGCGTATCACAGGTATCACGGGATGGATACGCGCATCGTGCGAATCTTCAACACCTACGGGCCGCGCATGCGTGCAGGCGATGGGCGGGTTGTGCCTAATTTTATTAACCAGGCGCTTCGGGGGGAGGATATTACGGTGTATGGTGATGGAAGCCAGACGCGGTCGTTCTGTTATGTATCGGATCTTATTTATGGGATATACAGGTTGATGATGTCGGATTGTGCGGAGCCTGTGAATATCGGGAATCCGGATGAGATGACTGTACTGGAGTTTGCAAAGAAGGTTATTGAGATCACTGGAAGCGATTCACAAGTTGTTTTTGAGGATCTGCCAGTGGATGATCCTAAGGTGAGGAGGCCGGATATTAGTAGGGCGAAGGACATGCTGGGGTGGGAGCCAGAGGTGGGGTTGGGAGATGGTTTAGAAATTACAGTGAAGTATTTCAAAACGTTTTTGAGTAATTGATTCAATTGCAATCTAGAATAATATGACAAAAACAGCCCTAATCACCGGAATCACAGGCCAGGACGGCGCATACCTCGCCGAGTTCCTGTTAAACAAAGGATATATCGTACACGGTATCAAGCGAAGATCATCATCCTTCAACACCGAGCGCATAGACCACCTGTACAGGGACCCGCACGAGAGGAACGTGAATTTCTTCATGCACTACGGCGACCTGACAGATTCCACTAACCTGATTCGGATCATCCAGGAGACGCAGCCTGACGAGATATATAACCTCGCCGCCCAGAGCCATGTACAGGTCTCCTTCGATACGCCCGAGTACACTGCAAATTCCGACGCTGTAGGAACCCTGCGCCTCTTAGAGGCCATACGTATACTCGGCCTGGAAATGAAAACAAAGTTCTATCAGGCCTCGACCAGCGAACTCTACGGCAAGGTGCAGGAGATCCCGCAAAGCGAGACCACGCCCTTCTATCCAAGAAGCCCTTACGGCGCAGCCAAGTTATACGCCTATTGGGTCACCGTGAACTACCGCGAGGCCTACGGTATGTTCGCCTGCAATGGCATCCTGTTCAATCATGAATCCCCTATCCGCGGCGAGACTTTTGTGACAAGGAAGATCACGATGGCTGTGGCAAGGATTAAGAAGGGGTTGCAGGAGAAGCTGTATCTCGGTAATCTGGATGCTAAGCGGGACTGGGGCTTTGCCGGAGATTATGTGGAGGCCATGTGGCTTATGCTCCAGCAGGATGAGCCTGATGATTTTGTGATCGCGACGGGTAAAATGCATTCGGTGCGTGAGTTTGTGGAACTTGCGTTTGGGGAGGTCGGGATTGAGATTGAGTGGAAGGGAGATGGTGTGAATGAGGTAGGTGTGGATGTTGCGACGGGTGATGTGCAGATTGAGGTTGACCCGAGGTATTACAGGCCTACTGAAGTGGAGCTTTTGTTAGGGGATCCGGCAAAGGCTAAGGAGAAGTTGGGATGGGAGGCTAAGGTCGGACTTGGGGAATTGGTGAAGATGATGGTTGAAGGGGATATGGGGAAGTTGTGACTTTTTCTCACTTTTTTTAGTAAAATCAAATTGATTATGATTTACAATCTCTGTATATCACGTACATCGACAATACCATACAAATCATGTTCAAATTAAATCCCCTCTTCTCCCGTATCATGGCTATCGAGCCGATACAGCGGCAGAGTATCATATCGTTCATTTGGAAGATAGCACTCACGTTCATAGGTTTCTTGAGCACGATGTATTTCGCCCATACTGTGGGCGCTGGTGTTCTGGGCGGATATTTCCTGTTTATGGCATACTTCGGCATTATCAATCTTGTTAGTGACGGAGGGTTTGGCGGGGCTGCCATCAAACGCATCAGTGAGGGGGAGGAACAGGATGCGTATTTCAGTGCTTTTTTTGCGTTGCGTTCGTTCTTCGTGACTGTGGTCATTGTGGCTTTGCTCGCGTTCAGGGAGGATTTTGTGGACCTCAACAATGCAGGTGTGTTCAACTGGCTGCTGGTGGCCTTGATCGGCTCTCTGGTATATGGTGCGGTGAACATTGCTATTGCAGGGCGCGGAAAGATCGGGATACAGGCGACATGTGGTTTTTTCACTGAGATCACTCGCATCATTGTCCAAGTCACAGCAGTGTTCTTTGGTTATGGTGTCGCGGGTCTTGCCGGTGGTTTTGTTGCAGGGATGATTGTTGTCTCCATAATCGAACTGCGGTTCTTTGACCTGCATCTTGTGCGTTTTGGGTGGCGCCACATAAAGAGCCTGTCCACATTCTCGTTCTGGCTGTTCCTTACTTCAAGCGGGGTAATGGTGTATTCGTATGCTGATACGGTTATGATCGGTTATTATATGAGCAATCCTGATGTGGGTGTTTATAGGGTTGTGCTACAGTTCACATCGATCGCAGCACTTGCCACTACCTCTCTGCAGGTCACACTGTGGCCAAAGGTTAGCCGTTGGGGCAAGACAGGGGAGATAATACAGATAGAAAAGTCCCTTTCCAGAGCGATCACCTATGCACTGCTTCTGGCAACCCCACTATGCATAGGCAGTGTACTGCTTGGAGACAAGTTGCTGTATTATTTTTACGGTGCCGATTTTGCGAAAGGATATCCTGTGCTTGTGGTCCTGTTCATTGTGCAGATCATCAACGTATTCCAGTTCTTTTTCCTGACCTATCTCGGTGCCATGGACATGCAAAAGAACGCGTTTAAGGTGACTTCTGTAGCAACAACCGCGAACATCGTGTTGAATGCGGTATTGATACCTCTGATCGGTATTACAGGTGCTGCGATTGCTACGTTTGTGACCCTATCTTTGAATGCACTTCTTGCACGACGAGTGCTGGCAAGGACTCTGACGATAGCACTGGAACATGAGAGTTTATTGAATATACTGAAGGCGACTGTTGTGATGGGATTGTTTGTGGGCGGGTATCGGATGGTTGTACCGATAGAGAATGTGTGGATGGCACTTGTTCCGCTTGTGCTGGGGGCTGGAATGTATGGGGTTTTGATGTTGAGGTTTGATAGAAAGATTTATGAGGAGTTAAAGGGAATTATGATGCAGATGAATGTGGTATGGCCGAAATGGATATAAAATCATAACTGAATTTGTGTCCATAATGGTTCATGTAGAAGTGAATGCTTGATATTTGTTAACCGATTATTTGCATCTATTATTAATTTTAAGCAATACTAAAAGTGATTATTATGGGTTATATTACACATGGAATTCCAAAAGATATTGTAAGACAAATAGCTAATGAAACAAAAATAAATAACTTTGTAGAAACAGGCACTTATTTAGGAAATACATGTTTTTGGGCAGCGACTTTTTTTGAAAATATCTTTACAATTGAAATTGATCCAGAGATGAGTAAAAATGCAGCGAATCGTCTGGAAACTATAAAGAATATTGACTTTTTAATCGGAGATTCTTCAAAAGTTCTACCGGATTTATTAAATAAAATTTCTGGACTTACTTTATTTTGGTTAGATGGGCATTATAGCGGTCCTAATACAGGTGGTGTTGATTTTGAATGCCCTATAATGAATGAAATCGAAGCGATATCAGTTCTAGATAAACCAATAATTTTTATTGATGATGCAAGGCTGTTTATGGGGCCTTTACCAGAGCCCCATAAATCTGATCAATGGCCTCGTATAGATGAAATATTTCATGCTCTATGGATTAACTTTCCAAATCATTCGACAACTATACACGATGATGTAATCATATGTGTGCCAAAAGAAATCCGAAAAATTATAGATTTAGATTGGAAAAATAAATTTAATCATCGATATCCAATTAATAACAATCCTTCATTTATTGGTAAAATAAAGGAAAAAATGAGTGCTTTTTTTAATAAATGACATTCTTTGCGTGATAAAAATGCCTTATAATTTGGAAATGAAACTCAACCTCGGCTGCGGACATAATTATTTAGATACTTTTAAAAGGATATTTAAAAAAATATATCCTATTGTTTTGTTGTACCAATGGATAAATAAAATCATTTTTTCACATAAATTCAAACAGGATTTTAATGATTTTAAACATATATCATCTCAGACAAAATCGCGATTTTCTATAAAATGGAGCAATCGCTATCCATGTTTAAATGATGCTACAACAAGCACAGGTTTTGATAGACATTATGTATTTCATACAGCATGGGCCGCAAGAATATTGGCACAAACTAAGCCTGCTGAACATGTAGATATTTCGTCAAGTTTATATTTTGTTTCCATAGTTTCTGCATTCATAAAGGTAAAATTTTATGATTATCGCCCAGCAGATTTAAAGATAAGCAATCTTGAATCGGAACCGGCTGATTTGACTTCACTTCCTTTTTTAAATGAGAGTATACCTTCACTATCTTGTATGCACGTGGTGGAACATATCGGACTTGGAAGATACGGAGACCCAGTGGACCCAGATGGGGATATAAAAGCAATTACAGAAATCAAGAGAGTTTTAGCACACGGAGCTGATTTGCTCTTCGTGGTACCAATAGGCAAGCCTAAGATTATGTTTAATGCTCATCGTATATATGCTTATGAGCAGATAATTGGTTATTTCAAAGATTTTGAGTTAAACGAATTTGCTTTAATTCCTGATAATCCAGAAGACGGTGGTTTGATATTGAATGCCACAGAAAAGATGGCTGATGAGCAAAGTTATGGGTGTGGATGTTTTTGGTTTAGGAAAGTAGCAAAGTGAGGATTCTATGAATATTTTACGATTTCTCAAGGCAAAAACTATTCAGATATTTTCAAAATCCACCGATCTAATATTGAAACTCATTAACATAGTGCTGATGCAATTTCATCTCATCATTCTAAAAAAAGAGAGTTGTGTTCTTGCCAAATTGATTGATATTTATACAAAACCACATAAAAGTAATAGTGAACACCCCGCCGAATGTATAATCTTTTCTATGGATAGGGCGCTTCAACTCCATGCATTACTCTCTTCTTATTTTGAAAAAGTAAATCCCCCACTACCGGTGCATGTCTTATATCGAACATCATCAAGTGCCCATCAAAAAGCGTATGATGACGTTTTTTCGCTTTTTGATGACTCTCAAGTTTCTGCAGTATATCAAGAGAGTAAAGATTCATTTAAAAATCAATTGATATCAATTCTTGAATATATGCCGGCAGAAAAGGTCTTTTTTTTGGTAGATGACATTACATTTACCGAAGATCTTGACATATTCGATTTTGTAAAATTTGATGTGCGAACGACTGTGGCATCTCTTCGTATGGGTGCAAATTTGAAACGAGCATATACAACACAAAAAGACCAAAAACTACCGCGGTTCATTCCAGATGCTATTTCTGATAAGGACAAGCTTTGCTGGATATGGAAAAATGGTGAACTGGATTGGACTTATCCTTTATCCGTTGATGGAAATCTATTTTTAACACGTGAAATTATTGTTCTTGCGAAAAACACAAGATTCAACTCCCCCAACACATTTGAAGGGAATTTACAACAGCATGTTAGATATTTCAAACATAGATATGGTATATGTTATAAAAAATCAAAAATTATTAATATTCCAATAAATAAAGTTCAAAATGATTATGATAATATTCATGGGACTATTCACCAAGATCACTTATTAGATCAATGGAATCGTGGCATGCAAATTGACTATCGTACATTTTATGGTTTTATAAACGAAAGCGCACACCAAGAAATAGAAATTACATTTATAAAGCGGAATGATAAAAATAGCATGAAGGAGATTGATCTACTTGAAAAATCCTAAAGTATCAGTGATTATGCCCGTATACAATGCAGAAAAATATCTGAAAGATGCTATTGAAAGTATTTTAAACCAAACATTCATAAATTTCGAATTTTTAATTATAAACGAGGGTTTGACTGATAATAGTAAAAGAATTATTGAATCATACAATGATTCGCGTATTAGGTTGCTGAATAATAAAGAAAAAAGTGGTTTGCCAAAAGTAAGAAATAAAGGTCTTAGCGAAGCAAAAGCTGAATACATTGCATGGTTGGATGCTGATGATATAAGTCATCCACTCCGATTAGAAAAACAAGTTAAACTACTGGATGATTACCCTGAAATTGGAATTTGTGGTACATGGGTGAAAACTATTGGCACAAAAATTAGCCACAAATGGCGTTATCCCACAAATCCTGATTTTATTCGATCCAGAATGCTTTTTGACAATCCATTAGCAACCTCGTCTGTTATGCTTCGAAAAAAATTATTGGCAGAACATAGCCAAAATTTTGATTTGGATTTTCCTCTAGCAGAAGACTATGATTTATGGGAGCGCCTCTCTTGTTTCTGTAAAATTACTAATATACCCCAAAATTTGACTTTTTATCGCCTCCATGAAAGTCAAACTTCAAAAATAAATGCACTTAAACTAAAATTGTGCGTCTGGAAAGTACAAGAAAGACAAATCAAACAATTAAATGTTTTATTTTCAGATAAAGAAAAACAAATCCATCGTAAATTGGGAGCTTGGGAATTTGACGAATCAAAAGATTTTGCAGCACTTGCTCATGCATGGCTCTTAAAGCTGCAAAATGCAAATTCTGAAAACCACATTTATCCAGAACCAGAATTTACTTATGTTCTTGCAGAAAGATGGTTTTTCATCTGTAATGCAGCTACGGGGTTAGGACTAATTACATGGTCAATGTACTGGAATTCTTCCTTAAGAAAACATAGCGAATTTTATAAGCATATATACCTATTTGCTAAATGCTTAATAAAATGGCCAAGTTTAAAAAATGTGTAATATGAATAAAATATTATTGGTTCCGGAATTTAGCTCATTCGGGGGTACGCGCAGTTATTTTACATATTTATTGAAGTTTTATTCCTCCCAAAATTATGACGTTGCAATTGCTCTATCCAAGTACCAACTGGATAATGAAATAAAGTCGCTTCTGAAACATTATGACTATAGAGGCTATATCATTCGCGAACGGAGAGCAGGGTTAAAAAGATTTTTACGTTATTTTCCACTCAACCTTTTTTTCGACATTTTAACTATATTTCCAATATATTTAAAAGAAAAACCAAACATGATAGTTGTATCAAACGGTACGCCTGGAATGTTTATAGGACTAATTTTATTTCCTGCAAAGTTTATATATGTATTTCATACATATCCGTTAAAGAGTAAAATTATTGGACTAAGTAGTACACAAAAGTTGTTTTTGAATTTGTGTATGAATACTAATAAAATATTGGTCACTGTTTCAGAATATTCAAAAAAACAGCTATTGGCATTTTGGGTGCCTGAGAAAAAAAACAATTCTATTCGTGTTATTTACAATTTTGCGAAGAAAACATCATTCGTTGAAGGGATTAATCGCAATAAGAATATAAATGTTTATCGTGTTCTAACAATGGGACGTGTTACTTGGTACAAGAACCCCAAATTATGGATAGAAGTTTCACAAAAAGTTATTAGACAAAGACCAAACATGCATCTTGAATTCATCTGGGCTGGTGATGGCGATCTTCTTGAAGAATGTAAAGATTTGATAGAACATATAGGATTGGAAGAATCTATCAAGTTTATTGGGTATCACGAAAATGTAGATCCCCTATACAATAAAAGTGCAATATATTTTCAGCCAAGTTTACTCGAAAATCATAGCATATCAGTTATAGAGGCAATGGCACAAGGATTACCTTGCGTAACATCCAATGCTGGTGGCCTACCTGAATCAGTTGTAAACAGTGAAACTGGTTTTACATGCCCACCATATGATGTGGAATGTTTTGTTTCACGAATTATTAAATTACTAGATGATGATAAACTCAGAGAAAAAATGGGCAAGTCCGGGAAATTGCGGGCAGAAACACTTTTTTCCGAAGAAGTGCAAGAAGAAAAAATGATCAATTTATACACATCATTATTACAAAAATAGGTTCCGAAATGTCCAACTACCAACTAAAAACCCCGGTCGTCTTCATCATCTTCAACCGCCTCGACACCACTAAAAGAGTGTTTACAGAAATAGCGAAAGCCAAACCGCCGAAGCTTCTGGTCATTGCTGACGGTCCGCGTGCGGATCATCCGGATGAGGGGGGGAAATGCGCTTCTGTTCGTGCTATCATCGATGGTGTGGATTGGGACTGCGAGGTGCTGACCAATTACACGGATGTGAATTTGGGCTGCAAACGCCGGGTGTCGAGCGGCCTGGACTGGGTGTTCGACACCGTTGATGAGGCGATTATTCTTGAAGATGACTGCCTGCCGCATCCGACTTTCTTCAGATTTTGCGAGGAGTTGCTGGAGAAATATAGGGATGATGAGCGGATTGCCATGATCAGCGGGAATAATTTCCAGTTTGGCAGAAAAAGAACAGAATATAGCTACTATTTCTCCCGCTATCCCCATATATGGGGCTGGGCATCATGGAGACGGGCATGGGATAATTATGATGTTGATATGAAGATATGGCATGAGATTCGCGATGTTGGGTGGTTGGAGGACTTGCTTGGGGCTAAAAAAAGCGTTTGGTATTGGAAATATATATTTAAAAATGTATATAAAGGGAAGATAGATTCTTGGGCTTACCAGTGGACTTTTTCATGCTGGATCCAAAGTGCATTGACCGTTCTACCTAATGTAAACTTGGTTTCAAATATTGGATTTGGATCTGAAGCCGTGCATACAACAGAAAATAATAAGTTTTCTAATATGAAAACTGAACCCATCACATTTCCTATTTCACACCCACCATATATTCTGCGTGACTCGGTGGCAGACAATATCACTGAAAAAACAAATTTCTCAGGTCAGCTACTGAAAAAAGGAATAATCGAAATTATAAGAATCATCAGAGGTACATTCAAATGAACATCCTCCACATAAACACACTCGATAGCATCGGTGGTGCAGCAAAGGTAGCATATCGCTTAAAAGACAACTTAAAAGAAAGAGGACACCATTCATGGATGCTTGTAGGATATAAATTTAGTAAAAGTCCAGATGTAAAACAAATTCCCCGAAACAAATATTTACAGTTTGGACTCAATATACTCTCTACCATAATCCTTCGTCCCTATCTTATCTTTCGAAGCACATTTCGAATAAAAAATCGAACCGATGTCGCAAATTCAGACATTATCCATTTACATAATCTTCATGGAGGATATTTTAATCCACTTGCACTTCCGGAATTAACAGAACTAAAACCAACCGTGTACACATTGCATGATATGTGGCCATTAACTGGACATTGTGCCCACTCGTTCGATTGTGATAAATGGCAGACAGGTTGTGGAGGTTGTCCATATCTAAGAGTATACCCAGCATTGTGGTATGATATAACACACAAGCTTTGGGAGATTAAAAAAGATATTTATAAAAAATCTAATTTTGTTATAGCAGTGCCATCAAAATGGATGAAAAATAAGCTTGAAAAAAGCATTCTGTCAGATAAAAAGGCATATCTGATATACAATGGAATCGACTCCGAAATTTTTCACCCGATGGACAAAGCCGATGTCCGGAAAAAACTTAACCTACCGCTTGATAAAACAATATTGATGTTCAGTGCACACAAAGGAATCAAGAATTTCTGGCATGGCGGCGAATATTTAATAAAAGCATTAGAACAAATTGATGATGAAAACATCCTTTTCTTAAATATCGGCTCCGTAGAAAATTTAGATAAACGAATAAAAAAATCAATCGAATGGATTTCAATCCCGCATGTCAACAGTGAAACAACAATGGCAGAATATTATGCTGCTTCAGACCTGTTCGTGTATCCATCAATTGCTGATAGTAGCTCATTGGTCGTAGTAGAATCGATGGCATGCGGTACACCAGTAATAGCATTTGAAACTGGTGGCATTCCAGAACTATTAACTAACAAGAGAACCGGATACATTGCACGATACAAAGATGTAGATGATTTCGTAAAGGGAATAAAACTGTTTTTAAATGATGAGGATCTAAGAGCAAAAGCAGGTTTGTCTGCAAGAAAAGACGTTGAAAAACACTTTACGTTAGACAAAATGGTTACTTTATATGAAGAGCTTTATCATAAATTGGCAACAGAAAATTAGATATTAAGAAAATTGTTATAACAAAATGGATAACAAATGAATCCCCACTCAAAAATCTTCATCCCAGGCCACCGCGGCATGGCCGGCTCGGCCATCCATCGAAACCTCGAAGCAAAAGGCTACCATAACCTCATAACCCGCACCCACTCCGAGCTCGACCTCACTAACCAGCAGGCGGTAAACAACTTCTTCGAAACCCAAAGACCGAAATACGTCTTCTTAGCTGCAGCAAAGGTGGGCGGCATACTTGCAAACAGCACATATCCGGCAGAGTTCATCTACGACAATCTCATGATCGAAGCCAATGTCATCCATGCTGCATACATCACTGGCGTGAAAAAACTACTATTCCTCGGCTCATCATGCATATACCCCGGACTTGCGCTGCAGCCGCTCAAAGAAGAATACCTGCTCACAGGCGAACTTGAGGTCACCAACGAGGCATATGCTGTGGCAAAGATCGCAGGGATACGGATGTGCAAGCATTACAACCAGCAGTACGGGACGAACTTCATCTCGGTCATGCCAACCAACCTCTATGGACCGGGTGACAACTACGACCTTGAGACATCGCATGTTATGGCTGCGCTCATCCGCAAGTTCCATGAAGCTAAGATGAACAATTTACCGCAGGTCGTTGTGTGGGGAACAGGGGCGCCCAGGCGGGAGTTTATGCATGTGGATGATATGGCGGATGCATGCGTGTACCTGATGGAAAATTATGATACCTCAGATATCGGGGAGTTTGTTAATATCGGGCTCGGAGAAGATGTTACGATTAAGGAACTGGCTGAATTAATTGGAGAGATCGTGGGATACAGTGGGGAGATCGTGTACGACACCACAAAACCTGACGGGACTCCTCAAAAGCTGCTGGATGTCAGCAGGTTGAATGGGCTTGGGTGGGAAGCAAGGGTATCGCTGGAAGATGGAATTAAGCAGGCATATGAGTGGTATGCAAGTAAAAAGTAAACCAATATAACAACAATGCTAATATTTAACGAGATCGTTACATTACATGTTGGTACTATTAAAATAACCGCAGATGAACGCAGATAAACGCGGATACGCTGCCTGAAAATCTGCGTTCATCTGTGTATATCTGCGGTTTTATAATATTCACCAACAGCGAATTGAAACGGTCTCTATTTAACGGAGATTTAATAAATATAAAAATTCCAGCAATGAAATAAAATGACCTCAAAACCCTTGATCTCCGTTATTGTAGCTGTGTATAACGGTGCCAAAACCTTACAGCGTTGTATCGATAGTGTATCTAATCAGACTTATCCCAATAAAGAGCTTATCATAATAGATGGTGGTTCTACAGATGGTACGGTAGAAATTATAAAATCCAATCAGGATAAGATCACTTACTGGCAGTCAGAGCCGGATAACGGTATCTATAATGCATGGAATAAGGCACTGGGTCATGCCAGCGGAGATTGGATATTATTTTTGGGATCTGACGACTATCTTTGGAAAAGTAGTGTATTTGAAGAGATAATGCCACATATGATCAAGGCGGAATCTCAAGGAATAGGGATGGTGTATGGACAGGTTGCAAGAGTAACAGGAGATGATGAGATAGGTTGTGTTGATGGTTATTCGTGGGAGTACACATGGAGGAGTATCATTATAGATGGAATATGCACTTTTACGCATCAAGGGATGTTTCACCATCGCAGCCTCTTTGAACTCTATGGAAGTTTTGATGAATCTTTCAAAATTGCAGGAGATTATGAACTACTAATTAGAGTGTTTAAGGAAGGTGGAGATGCCTATTTTGTAGATGAGTTGATTGTTGCAGGAATGCAAACTGGAGGAATTACTACCAACTGCATAACGTTGGTTAAGGAAACTGCCAAAGCACGCCAAAATAATCAATTGAAGGTTATCACGATACCTTGGCTCATATCATTGGCTTGGGCTATTTGCTATCCATTTTTAAATTATATTATTGGAGGTAGGAATGTTAGATCTTTAGTTAATTTTGGAAAACGCTTGGTCATGTATCTTTCTTACAGGAAGAAAGTTATCTTTGAACACAAGAATGATCAATGAGCCGATTTAACCTCATATATTCTGTTTGAGCTACTGTCTGATAATCTCCATAAACCACAGATGACAATGCTAATACGACCTTACTGACGTTGTTTTCAATTCAAACTTTCAGAAACGAAGGATTCCAATAATGTTTATTTCAATGTAATATCTCCGAAATCGTTTTATATTTTCCAAAAATCAGTACAATCCATTCAAAACATTTATTTACATTTCTATTATAATAAGAAGCCATTATAGTTATATTTCTTAATTACAATATGAGGAATTGCAATTGACCGGAAACACCGATGATTTGTCCGATTCAAAATCAACTGGAAATATTTTGAATTTGTTTAAAAACAGTATTTCAATTTATACTGCATTTGTTTTATTTATATTCGCACTTAGTCTGTATATTCGTACCGTACTCCCGTATGACGCCGTATTTAGGGGCGGTATTGTAGGATTTGCCGCTGACGATGCCGTATTCCATATGCGCCTTGTAGAAAATCTTCTTGAAAATTTTCCGCATAAAATCTGGTTTGAAGTATTTACCTTATATCCTAATGGTCAGATATTCCATTTTGGCCCCCTATGGACATACATGATTGCCATTACATCATTAATATTAGGTGCTGGGTCACCCAGTCTCGAACTCACAAGAACAATTGGTGCATATTTCCCAGGGATATTCGGGGCATTGGTGGTATTTCCAGTATATTTCATTGGCAAAGGAGTCTTTGACAGGCGTGTAGGCCTTTTATCTGCTTTTATTGTTGCAATTATGCCGGGCCAATTCCTGTCCCGTTCTGTTATGGGATTTACAGACCACCATGTGGGCGAAGTGTTCTTCAGTACTTTGTTCCTCATGTTCTTTATCATGGCAATAAGATTGATAAAAGGAAAGGATATTTCACTGGCCGACATCCAAAATAAAAACTTGAATAAACTAAAACTTCCAGGAATTATTTCAATCTTTGCCGGAATTGCTTTTGGACTATATATGCTCCAGTGGTCTAGCGGTGTATTCTTTGGAGGCATTGTTGCTATATTTATTATATTGCAGTATATCATTGACCATATGCAAGGTAGGTCTGTTGAGGGGCTATGTTTTGTGAGCGTTATGACATTCTTAGCTGCATTTCCTCTTGTTTTATTCTTTTTTGATCCCAGAAATTCATTCACCTCCTATAAGTATTCTTATCTCCATATCTTAATCACAGCTGGTAGCGCCATTTTTTTCTTACTATTAGGCTTATTATCCATAAAAATGAGAGAAAAAAAGATCGAAAAAATTGTATATCCATCTATCATTGCCATTATATATCTTATCGGTCTAATTATTGCATATATTATACAAAAATATTTCAATGTCCGATTGCTTGAAAGTTTCGCTCAGTTCTTCACAATCTTCCAGGCTCACACAGGCGGTGCCCTCACAATTGCCGAAGCCTCACCCCCCACCCACCAGATGATCTTCGGCTATGCCAGCTACCCCAACAACTTCGGCGGCAGCTACCCCGGCATATTTGAGTTCGTATCAACCTATTACATCGCCCTACTCGCCATGGTAGCCATAGGAGCCCTCCTTATATTCCGCAAATGGGAACCAGAGAAAGCCATGTTCCTCATATGGTGCATCACGATGTTCGCTCTCACAACAGCCCAAAATCGCTGGTTCTACTACTATTCGGTCAATGTAGCTTTACTATCAGCCTTCATAGGCATCGGAATTCTCGACATCGCAGGTCTGAAGGACATTTCAAATAGATTCAGAACCCAGGTCTCAACCCCCCGCTCCCTTCAGGAATTCCTCACCTCAGACCTGCCCCGCCACCTGCTCACCGCCCTCGTAGTCGCTATCGTGATCATGGTTGTATTCCTGCCCAACTTTACTATCGCATCCCGCTCAACAGTCGGCGGCACCACCGGTTCAGACTACTACCTGTGGCACGAATCCCTCACCTGGATGCGCTACAACACTCCCGACCCGGGCCTGGATTTCGATGCCATATACGACCGCCCACCTGCAGGTGAGACATTCCAGTACCCTGACACCGCCTATGGTGTCATGTCCTGGTGGGACTACGGCCACGTAATTACATACTTCGGCCACCGCATCCCCAACGCCAACCCATTCCAGGCAGGCATCGGTGGAGGCACCAACCATGCCCCTGGCGCATCCACGTTCTTCACTGCCCAGTCCGAGGAAGCCGCCGATGAAGTGCTGTGGAACCTTGGCGTAAACAACAAATCCGGCTCCAGGTACATTGTCAGTAATGCCTACATGGCCTATGCCATTCTGGATGTAATGGGTGTCTGGGACGAACACGACTGGAGTAACTACCGGACGTGGGCCGTGATATCCGGACAGGAACAACCAATTTTCAAGCAGTACTGGTACACCAGCATGGAAGGACGGCTGCACATCTTTGACGGGGACGGACTGAAGCATTACAGGCTGGTGCATGAATCCCAGGCCAACCCCAATACCCGCGGCGGTAATGAGGAAAAGAGATGCAAGGCATTATATAATATGTTATATAACGGCAATCTCCAGGTGGAAGATACTGGTTATGTTAAGATCTTCGAGTTCGTGGACGGTGCGACCATTACCGGAAAAGCACCCGATGGCACAGAAGTTAAGATCTCCAATAGTATCATGACAAACCAGGGCCGGTTGTTTGCATATACGCAGACTGCAACTGTAGAGAACGGTACATATAGATTTGTGGTGCCGTATTCCACACTGGGCCCCATACCGGATGAGACTAACTTTGATACCAGGCCCATCGGGCCATATACTATCACGTCAGAGGATGTATCAAAGACCGTAGACGTTGTGGAACAGGATGTATTGGACGGCGGGACAGTTACTGTGGATATGACCTGACTGCTGCAAAAACCGATTATGGCCAGGTAGATCCTGGATTTTCAGGTCTACCTGTCTGATCATGTATAACATTTAAATATCCAAAACGTCAAGGCACTTGAATCATGGTTAATTGGAAGAACTTGGACTTAGAATTTGACAAGCATGCTTTCAAACATGGGATCAAAGATTACGAAATTGAACAAATTTTTAAAGGAAAGATTTATAAAAGAAAGATTTATTTCAACAAAGAGTTACCCTATCAGGTTATTGGTGAAGTGTTTGGTAGACTTATAATGGTTATCGCAGTATCATTAGGAAATGACAGACTTAAGGTATTCAGTGCAAGGATAGCTCCCGAATACAAAGAGATATATGATAACAAAGCAAAGTAATTATTATGAAACTTAAGAAATACGAAGCAAAAGATGAGGATGATCTACTTAAGCTTATTGATGAGGATACAGATAAATTCAAGGGATGGGAAGGCCCCATAGAGGCAAATTTGAGACCAGTCCGTTATTTCCCAAAGAAAACTAATAGAAAAATTAGATCTGTAAATAAATAACTTATGCTTTGCCGAAAAAAATAACTTTTCCAAGTTTATTCATACATTCTAACAATAAATCTGCGTTCATCTGCGGTTTCTTCTCTAAGATTTATCCCCTTATTTTTCCTCAATCCCTTAGGTTACATCGGCTTTAATGAAGCCTCCACTGTGGAAATATGATACTGATGTAATCAAATCAGTGCAAATCCGTATTATCCGTTCAATGCATGTTCCAGTGCGTTCATACCTTACATCAAATGCCTGCACCCCGGCTCCAGGTACATTGTCAGTAATGCCTACATGTCCTATGCAATTTTGGATGTCATGGCATCTGGGACGGGCACGACTGGGCCGACTACCGGACGTGGGCCGTAATATCCGGACAGGAACAACCAATTTTCAAGCAGTACTGGTACACCAGCATGGAAGGACGGCTGCACATCTTTGACGGGGACGGGCTGAAGCATTACAGGCTGGTACACGAATCCCAGGCCAACCCCAATACCCGCGGCGGAGGTGAGGAAAAGAGATGCAAGGCATTATATAATATGTTATATAACGGCAATCTCCAGGTGGAAGATACTGGTTATGTTAAGATCTTCGAGTTCGTGGACGGTGCGACCATTACCGGAAAAGCACCCGATGGCACAGAAGTTAAGATCTCCAATAGTATCATGACAAACCAGGGCCGGTTGTTTGCATATACGCAGACTGCAACTGTAGAGAACGGTACATATAGATTTGTGGTGCCGTATTCCACACTGGGCCCCATACCGGATGAGACTAACTTTGATACCAGGCCCATCGGGCCATATACTATCACGTCAGAGGATGTATCAAAGACCGTAGACGTTG
>Ga0255428_1049_pt1 | contig 25040 bp, 36 predicted proteins | sample ANMaggSSYBR02J13_FD_182654 | JGI IMG/M metagenome (GOLD analysis project Ga0255428, IMG submission 182654) | Sediment cell enrichment communities from methane seep in Santa Monica Basin, California, United Staets - ANME aggregate JGI... | ecosystem: Environmental > Aquatic > Marine > Cold seeps >... | reverse complement strand
GAAAAAGACGTTGAGAAACTTCTGCGTGGTGGAAAGCACACTGCGGTATTAAGTGTACGCGCTGAAATTTGCTTGCACTGTGGCGAGCGACTTTATTCCAAAGAAGTTATCAGCCGTTTTGAGCAAATTCGATCCAAACTTATGCGTCAAGAACTGGCTGATTTTCAGCCGATAGGGCAATCATTCCAAGTTTCCAGCGAATACTCGAATACGCAATGCTAACAAACATTATGGAGAGAGACGTGCGTATTTTGGAGAGATGTGCGTTTTCTCATACCTCCTGACTATTAGCCGAATCGAAACACTATCTGGGACCCTCTCCATCTGCCATTGAAAAGGGGTGATCAAAATGCAGTTATTTCCATTGAGGGAAATAGCGAATGAACTTCCATTCTTCAAAACCGTGGATGACCGTGAAAAGCTATTAGGTGTCATTGGCGCTCTTGTGTTGCGGAGAATAAGCCTTAGCAAGGCTTCAGAGATCATGGGAATGGAAAGAGAAAGGTTTTTAGGGCTGTTGGATGGCATGAAACTGGGGTATTCATATCTTGAGGATCAAGACGTAGAGATGGAGAGGAAATGGTAAGGAGCGCTGTCTTCAACAGTTCTCCCTGGATATTCCTTAACTTCTACAACAGCCTGTCTGTTCGGAGAGCCACTTGTCCTTACAGTGATGCTTTTGCCCCCGAAAATGGCCTTCGGAGGAAAAATGCCTGGGTTGGGGAATTCCCAGGGGTCGTTATAAGGCTGGAAGAAGTAAAATAGGAATTCAGAACAGGTTCCTGTAAATATCTTTGCGGTGTCCAATTTTGACAATCAGAATAAGTAGAACATCATCTTGAATCTCGTATATTATCCGATAATTTCCGATACGCACCTTGTGAAAGGGATTGTTCCCCTTCATCTTAGTTATATCCGGGTTTGGAAGCTTTTCTGCAAGGCTGTCGATCTTTTCGCTTACGCGCTTTCGGTCTGGTTTCGGGATCTTTTTAAGTGCTTTTGCAGCAGATCTTTTAACCTCTATTCTATATTTCAAAGCTCAAGTTCCTTTTTCAACTCTTCCCAGGGGATCGGTTCACCAAGCTCATTCTTAGCTTTCCATGCATCTTTTATATCTATTTGGTCCTCTAATTCCTGTAACAACTTAAGTTCCCTCATCGACACAATGGCAGCTATTGGCTCGCCCCGCCGGGTCAGAACAAACGATTCATCTCCGAAAGCTACTCGATTAATAATATTAGCAAATTTTTTCCTTGCATCAGCGGTAGTTATTTTATTTAACATGACAAATATCCTCATGAATTATTATGAACATTACGTCCATTTTGTACATGTTGTACTTTAAGCCAATTCGGTTGTCAACTGATATTATTATCAAAAATATAAGAAGCTTTTAACAACGCCATTCTCTCAGATGGTGATGGCGGGCGTTCGGCAACAAATAGTGACCCTTCTTTGCCAGTTCATCCTTCTGCAACAGCTCATATAACTGGGAAAAACATTTTAAGAATAAGCCAAGACTGATTTTCATTGAGGCGTGACAACGGCAATTTTGGAGTCAAAATCATCCTTCTCAAATGTTGAACGCTATCCTGTTTAAGACCTACCTATCCATCAGCCAGACCGGGCAAGGTGGTTTTCTGTTGACCATAACCAGCTAATTTGGTATGGATTTTTTGCACTCTGTGGAGTTTCGTGTCATGGGCACAGTGAGGAAGGGCATTTGTGGCAAGGGCTCGTAAATGAAGCGGGAGGCGCGCATTTTGGAGCGATATGCGCTTTTTCGTACATTATAATCTATCAGCAGAACCGGCACGCTATCTGGGAGTCTCTCCATGTGCAATTTCCAAGGCGGTCAAAAGGATAATGAAAGAATAATTCAATATGGGATGTCCCCTCACCCCCCCACTCTTTCTCTAAAATTTCAATCACCTTCTACGAATTTTCTGATCAATTCATTCAATTCCTCATACTTAGCTTCCAATGATAATAGCGCTTATTTCATTTAGAATATCTTTTATGGAAGGTACGGTTGAGGGCACTATTTTATCAGGTGTTTGTGATGGGGATAGGAATCTATTTCAAGATGATGAGGAGCATTGTCATAACGGAATAGCATTTGGCCGGCGCTGTTCATATAATGCAGCCTGTATTTTTCAATGGATAGGATCTTTCGGGATTTAGTGGCAAATATGGCGATCTCCAAAACCGAAGAATCTATTATTAAGAGATAGCCTTTCAGATAGACTGTTTCTAAGGCAGGGCCAAAATATTTTTGAACATTTGAGGACAGGACAATAGAGGAGGAGGCAATAGCTTTTTCAATGTTTTCAACGAATCTTTCTATCACTGGATTACTAAACGAATTGCTGACTGTGTTTCCTGTCACCGGGCAAGGAGTTTTGCAAAGGCATACCAATCAAAATAATCAGCCTCATCTCCCATTTGACCAGCCTCAAACCTTTTTAAGAAAGTCAGGGTACTGAGTTGATATTTTTTCTCAAACTCCTGTAATACCTTTTTATAAAATGCCATTGCATTCGAATACAGGTCATACTCACGTTTTAGTGATAACTTGATTTCATTGGTCTGTTGCATGAAATATTTATATAAAAAGCAGATGTTGAAAGTCAAGGGTTTTTATTCTTACCGGCATCCCCTAGTCGACCATTTCAGCTATCGAGAACGACCGTATTCGACTGGGCATCGAGAGGGTCAAGGTGCTTGCCAGAGCGTTAAAGCGTCATCCTTGTTTTCACACTTTGAATCCTTTTCTGTTTCAGGCCCACTCTTCAGTTGGCCGGAGCAAGGTGGTTTTCTGTTGACCATAACCAGCTAATTTGGTATGAATTTTCGGATGTTGTGGAGTTTCGTGACATGGGCACAGTGAGAAAGGGCATTTCTGGCAAGGGATCATAATGAAGGGGGGAAACGCGTATTTTAGAGCGATATGCGCTTTTTCGTACATTCTAATCTATTAGCAGAAGCGCCACGCCATCTGTGAGTCTCTCCATGTACCATTTCCAAGGCGGTCAAAAGAACAATGAAAGAATAATTCAATATGGGAGCTTCCTTCTTTTTCAAAACTTTGATCAAAACTGTAAAACTGAAGAGCCCAGAAATCCATATGAGCAAAACATAAATAATGACCCTTATGCTCATAAACTGCAAGAGGAACTTCCTGTGAATTTGGAAGACATTATTGACGCGATTAGGCGCGATAGAATACGCATTACGGACCATGCTGACGAGGAAGCACAAGCCGATCTGCTATCCTTTGACGAAATCTTAATGACTGTATTTCAAGGTGAGATTATCGAGGAGTATCCAAGCGATAGACCATATCCGAGTTGCCTAATCTATGGCAAAACTTTCAGGGATGACCCAGTGCACAGCGTTTGGGCTTACAATCAGGAAAACCATTGGGCTGTCCTAATTACTGTGTATCGTCCCGATCAAAAATACTGGATCAACTGGCGGGCAAGGAGGCCAAAAGATGCTATTATTTGATAAGTGCCCCGTGTGCGGTGGCGAAATGGTTGAAAAAGACGTTGAGAAACTTCTGCGTGGTGGAAAGCACACTGCGGTATTAAGTGTACGCGCTGAAATTTGCTTGCACTGTGGCGAGCGACTTTATTCCAAAGAAGTTATCAGCCGTTTTGAGCAAATTCGATCCAAACTTATGCGTCAAGAACTGGCTGATTTTCAGCCGATAGGGCAATCATTCCAAGTTTCCAGCGAATACTCGAATACGCAATGCTAACAAACATTATGGAGAGAGACGTGCGTATTTTGGAGAGATGTGCGTTTTCTCATACCTCCTGACTATTAGCCGAATCGAAACACTATCTGGGACCCTCTCCATCTGCCATTGAAAAGGGGTGATCAAAATGCAGTTATTTCCATTGAGGGAAATAGCGAATGAACTTCCATTCTTCAAAACCGTGGATGACCGTGAAAAGCTATTAGGTGTCATTGGCGCTCTTGTGTTGCGGAGAATAAGCCTTAGCAAGGCTTCAGAGATCATGGGAATGGAAAGAGAAAGGTTTCTGGGGCTGTTGGATGGCATGAAACTGGGCTATTCATATCTTGAGGATCAAGACGTAGAGGTAGAGAAAAAATGGTAAGGACTGCTGTTTTCAACAGTTCTCCCTGGATATTCCTTATTACCATGAATGAAGATGCACTACCCGCCGAGTTGCCAAAGAATTTTGATCTGGAGCAATACATCATCCCGACCCGCTTAACGGATGCCACTTTAAGACCTACCTATCCATCAGCCAGCCCGGGCATGGTGGTTTTCTGTTGACCATAACCAGCTAATTTGGTATAGATTTTTTGCATTCTGGGGAGTTTCGTGTCATGGGCAGAGTGAGGAAGGGCATCTTTGGCAAAGGCTCGTAAATGAAGCTGGAGACGCGTATTTTGTGGAGCGATATGCGCTTTTTCGTACATTCTAATCTATTAGCAGAACCGGCACGCCATCTGGAAGTCTCTCCATGAGCCATTCGTAAGGCGGTCAAAAGAATAATGAAAGAATAATTCAATATGGGATGTCCACTCTTTTTCCGGACTTTGATTAAAACTGTAAAACTGAAGGGCTTCCCCTTTCCCTAAGGGGATATCAGCGGCCAACACAGGCAGAAGCAGGAAATTTCCTGTTTTACTGGGCAGTTCGTGAAGTTAGAAATTAGTGGAACGTCGCCGGCGGAACGATTCGAGATGAACCAACCTGGGATTGTCTGTGCGGTGAATAGAGTGGAAAAGATAGCCACAGAGAGATACTGTCGATTGCTCGAATGAGTTATTTGTTTACAAATGGAAGCTCCCTTTGTGTGAAGCTTTGAAATAAAAAGCGACAATTTGCAGCAGTTGAGAATACTGCCAAAACCAAGGTAGAAAATGAGTCCTATTACCACCAAGGTCCGTTATGAATTAGAAAGCCCTGCGAGAATACCAAACGACTGGTATACTCGGGCTTTCGACAGTCGGTACTTCGAAGTTGACACCTTACGTAAACCTGATTCCGTCACGATAGACGAGGTAAAAAAACTCAGTTCCTTGATTGGTTGCAAGACTGGCCAAAGGATTCTAGACCTTTGTTGTGGATATGGGCGTCATGCGGTGGAATTTGCCAAGCTGGGCAATGATGTTGTCGGCCTTGACCTTTTTCTACCACTCTACTGACATACGCCAGAGAAAGGGCATCAAGAGAACGCGTTAACATAGATCTAATACGGGCAGATCTACGAAGACTCCCAGCAGGACCATTTGATGTTGTAATGTGTATGCATACATCACTCGGATATCTCCCCGTACGGGACGATGATTTAGCTATACTTTCAAGTATTTATCGTATTCTCAAACCCGGTGGTCTTCTTTGCATTCATCAAATTGATCCCGAAGACATGGAGGCGATTGATAGCTGCGCAGATGAGCACATGATTCTCTCTGATGGGACGCTCTTCACAAAACGCTCAAATTTCGACCCATCAGGCCCATTGTGGTGGGGGGCGTATTATTACGATCACCCATCGGGAACGACTGAAAGCCTATCTTTTGTTATCCGCCTCTACACTCGTCTCCAATACCAACAGATGCTAATTCTTGCTGGTTTTTCCAAAACAGACATCGGCGTGGCTACACACAGGCACAGATCATACTTGGGAAGCGGATACGTTTCTTCTTTTTTTTTCTTTGCTAAAAAAAGAAGAGCTTGATAGATTTGCGAAGCCCGTTGAGGAAGAATCCAAGAAGGGGTTCTTCCATAAGAAAAATATTGTGCACCGTATATTGAACCTGAATCAACATAGTTTCAGTGATGAGCAGATAGAGAAGTGGAAGCTGGATTATAGTGTCTTTGATAAATCCATCGTTATTGTATGGCGACCCAATAATAACGGTGCAAACAATAGAATGGGAGACTGCGTGTTAGTGTTCGATAACGATGAGGTTGAAAAATATTCGGCCTTGTTTGGATTACTGGAAACGGACAATTCCATATTCAAGAATGTCTCGGACTTTCAAAGTGGAGGAACATAGGATGAACAAAAAATTATTTGTCGGGATCGCATTCGCAACAACAATATTATTGATGATGACTTTTGTGACCTGTGCTCCTCGGGATCAGGCAACAGAGCCAATCAAGATTGGATGTACTTTCCCGTTGACTGGAGAAGTGGCTTCAGCCGGGAAGCGAATTCAGAACGGCCTTCTACTAGCTCTGGATGATCTCAATGAAAAGGGCATATTAGGTCGAAAATTGGAAATTATTTTTGAAGATGACCAAAATAAGCCGGCAATGGCTGCCGGGAACATGAAGAAATTTGTGCACATTGATAAAGTGGATGCTGTTATTGGGTCCGCAGCCAGTGGCTGTACGCTTGCAATAGTCCCAATTGCGAATGAAAGCAAAGTAGTAGTATTATCACCAATTTCCTCTTCCACATCATTGACAAATCAGGGGGGTCCCTTTTTTTTCAGAATCTGCCCTGCTGATAATTTTCAAGCAAGGGAGGCCGCTTCTTGGATAGTGAAACAGGCACCTAAGAAAATAGCTATTGTTTATGTCAATAACGATTGGGGGAAATCTCTTGCTGTTGACGTGCAGGCTGTACTACAGAAAAAAGGGATACAAATTGCTCTCATGGAGGGGATAGCTGAAAATCAGAAAAATCTGCGTACAGTCTGTGCAAAGGTTGCTTCAAGTGAAGCGGAAATATTATACGCTCCCACCTATCCTGTTGATGGCGGCACATTGGTTAAACAAGCTAAAGAGATAGGTTTATCCATCTCCCTTCTCGGGGGCGACAACTGGGATTCACCTGAATTCAGGACTATCGCTGGAGAAGCAGTAAATGGATGTTTTTTCATAAAAGCGATTGAGCCGCATGGAAAGCTTTACTTGAAATTTTTGGATGCTTACAAAAAAAGTTATGGAGATGATCCAGATGCTTTTGCGACTTGGTCATATGACGCTCTTAAAGTTATAGGACAAGCATTAAATGATTCTAAGGGCAGGGGCGGTGAGTATCTGGTGGAAGCACTGCATAAAATTGATATGGAAGGTGTATCAGGAAAAATCGCTTTCGATAAAAACGGCGATCTGAGTTACCCTCGTTTTGGTGTTTTTACATACATAAACAATAAGGTCGTTCCTGTAAGAGGAGGAAGCAAATGAAATCATCAGCAGCAACTAAAAGAGTGTCCCCAGCATTGGGAAAAGAAGCATCTGATGAAGTTCAGAAAGTAATAAGAGCCGACAATCAAACTGCAACTGACTTGTTGCGCAAACGAGTTCTCGATTTATTATTAGATCCTGATCCAGTACGCGGGATCTACGCGATGTACGGAACCCATGTAAGGGATTAGATATGATTCCATTAGAACTTGAAAGAGCTTTTGAGAATCGCAAACAAAAACTGCTTGAATGGGTACATGTGCATCAACTTCGACAAATCCAATGGGAAGCCACGCTACGTTGTGACATGGCCTGCTCGCACTGCGGTTCATCGTGTGTAACAGGATTAACTCATCATGATGAGTTGAGTGAGGACGAAATAGTTCGTACATTTGATACAATCGCTCACGATTTTGATCCTAACTCGATAGAACTCGTTTCTATCACTGGGGGCGAGCCCTTGTTACGGCCAGACCTGCCTCGGATAATTTCACACCTGAGCAGCATAGGGTTCAATCATATTTCAGTGCAGACAAACGGTAACGCTTTGGTTTCCGATAGAAGCTTGGCGGATTGCCTTGTGACTTCCGGTCTAAGCGGTATCGGAATCAGTATCGACGGACTAAGAGATTCTCACGACCGCCAACGTAATCGTAAAGGCCATTTTGATCAACTATGCAAACTTGTTGAGTGGCTTGTTGGAACAAAGAAACTATATGTATCGGTAACTACAGTTATCACCAAAATGAACATAGACGATCTCAATGGTCTTGCTGAGATCGTCCAGGATCTGCGGCCTCATCGTTGGCGACTGATTGAAGTGCAGCCTATTGGGAGGGCACACTCGAACAGTTCCCTTCTTTTATCTCCTGATGAGTATTTCAAGCTTGTTCAATTTGTTTTGGACAGAAATGCCAATGCGGCTATGGAAAACTTGGAATTTCGACCAAAGGTGGAACTCGGCTGCACGGGCTGGATGGGTACAGAATTGGAGGGATTGGCAAGACCTTACATTTGGCATTGTCAGGCAGGTATTGGCACCCTTGGCATCTGGAACGATGGAACGATCGGAGGGTGCACCGACATAGATCACGGCTTCGGTGAGGGAAATGTCAAAACCGATTTGATTTCAGATAGATGGGAAAATGGGTTTCAACGCTATCGTGATTGGAGTTCACGTCGAAACGGCGTCTGTGTCTCATGCGATCAGTGGGATTGGTGCCACGGAGGAGGCATGCATCTTCGTACGTCTCAAAACGAGCTCCTTCATTGTCCTTATTTGATTTATCAATTGGCCACATCACACATTGAGAAGTTGTCCCGAGATTGATGAAAAATGTTAATACTATGAGCAGCGATCCCTGGATAATATGGTCTAAACGCATAGAAGACTTGGCGCGACGTCATCCCCTGCGCGTTCTTTTTTGGCAGACCACACTTAACTGCAATTCCTCTTGTGAATATTGCAGCTCTCCACGGGAATGGTGGAAACATAGTGATGAACTTAGCACAGAGGAGATAATCAATGCACTGAGATCCATTGCCCGTGATTTTAATCTTGATCATGTCAATCAGTTATCATTCACGGGTGGCGAACCTTTACTTCGTGATGATTTGCCTCTTGTCGCCACCGAAGCCAAGAAGCTTGGATTCGGAAACCTTGCATTACAGACCAATGGCCGTATTGGTTCCAGAAAACCCCGGTTGGTTGATGAGCTTATTGATGCCGGTGTTCGGATTTGGGGCGTCAATCTTGATGGCCCCAGAGAAGTTCATAACGATCTGCGTTGCAAAGGTGAGTGGTTCGATGACGCGTATTCCTTTGCTCAATATCTTTGTAATGACAAACGACTCACTGCGACGATAACAACTGTAGTTTCGCGAAAGAATATAGACTGGATTGAGGACACATACCAAATGGTCAGCAAATTGCATCCAGCAACTTGGCGTATAGCTCAGTTTGATGCAATTGGACGCGGAGCAGATGTTGAGAGTGAATATAAACTTCGCTCCACTGATCTGTGTCGACTACTTGTGTTTTTGAGGGAGATCAGGGCCGGCAATCTTAATTCTCCCAGTGCATTTGAAGTGGAGTTTGCTTGCGGGGGATGGTTGGGAAAGAATTGGGAAGGAATTGTGAGACCTTATATCTTTCACTGTGTGTCGGGCATCGATACCATGACTATTCTTTATGATGGAGGAATTACAGGTTGCCCAGTAGTCTCAAGAAGTTTGATTCAGGGAAATGTGCGCAACGACAATATTCGCGAAGTATGGAACACACGGTTCGGTATATTCCGTGATTTTAAAGCACACTCATCGCCACAATGCCTTAAATGTCCTGATTGGAAATTTTGTCACGGGGGCCCCATGCATATTGTGCAACGTGAAGAAAAACATCACAGTGGACAATATTGCCTCCGTTTAAGCTAAGGAGTTAGAAATGCCAGAAAACAAGATATTTCATCTTGCTCAACCCGACCTCGGCGATTTGATGTCTACCATTCTAAGTGAAAGCTCCGAAGAAAATGAAAACCGGCGGTTAGTCTTTACAGAGTATAGACCTGCCACCCGCGGTTTCTATAACCATATTGGGATTCCAGAACAAGATAGGGAAAACATAATTGAGTGGCTAACTATACAAATTAATGATGAAAATAACAATTATTTAGACATGTTAAACGCTATTATTAATAGATTTGAGTTGGCTCACAAGACAGCTACTGGTACTGAGGGTGACTTCGATGCAAATAATCTCAAGAAAAACATCTTGGCTTTATGGGAAAAGATACTGGTCTCCTTAAAGGAGAAATATGCTGAAGGCACTGATACGTACGATATTCTAGAAAAACTCTGCTTTGCTTCCGAGGAAAAAATAAAGAAAGAACAAACAAAATCCTTATACAATGCACTTAGAATACTTTCCGAAAACATGCCTGCTCCGTCAAATAGCGGACGGGTAGGCAAGAAAGAGGCACATGGATGGAACTTGGTACCCGCTAAAGTTGACAAGTTCGAGATAGTCGCCGTCTTTGAATATTTCTTTGGCATGCGTGCATCCCCAAATGGTAATTCTTGGCAGCGAAACTCCCATGCCAGGATTAATGTATTCCTGGATACAGGCGAGTACGTTGGCCAGATAATCGCTTTCGCTCCTCCCCATTTAGACGACAAGAATGATCTTTTAGAAAAGGCCAGAGCTGCTGCTTGTTTAGTCAGAAGCATCCTCCCGGGTATCCGACAAGCAAGATATATGAATGCCATACTGAGAGGTGGATACGGCAATATAGATCGTATCATGGTACACCACTTACCCTATCTTCTTCCTGTCACCGAGTTTTTCGTTAGAGTATACAATGATGGTAGCGAGGCAATTTCATGGTCGAATTTCTTTAACGAATTTGAAAAAGAACTTGTATTGTTTTATTCCTCAAGAGTTAGAGAGAATAAATACTATGACGATATTATCGATAGCGAGATAAATTTCTTTTTGGAGCCTTACAGCTTTGACAAGATATCCGTTAAAAAAAGCAAACATCTTCACATAAAAGCAATAAGTGGCTATTTGAAAAAAAATTCACCAAGGCTTAAAGATAAGGAGAGAGAAGGGTTTGTTACCACTATTGAAATAGAAACCGATGCTCAAAACATTCTTTTCTGTTTTTCAACAGAAGGCAAATCAGAAGGTGTAAAGCACGTGAGGGTCATCGCAGTTATTGATAACAGATTCTTGCCAGCCGAAGTCATAGAAAGCATTGATAAGTATTGCAGACAGAATCTTCGTGAACATGAGCACCTTGACAAAACTAACGCAGTTCGAAGTTTCCTGTTCCAAAGCATCATTGGTGGAAATAACCTTGGCGCAAGACTTAACGCCACGATTGCAACTATGTTGAAACCAGAAGAGAGTATCGTAGCCCAAATACGCGCCACAAACAATGAACAGACTTATGCTGAACGTTATGGGACTGTCATATACAAAAGGGGCTACTTAGGGGGAATTAATTCAGGATCTCCTCTTTTTAAAAAAATTAAAGGGCATATTTATAATACCAATGCCCAGCTTACAAACTCACTTTTTGCTCCAAAAGGGTTTAGAAATATGGCATCCACTATTGCCCAGCAGTTCTTTGATAAATTGTGGATGGATCTTGACATTCACGGGAATGCCAAGCCGAAAGAATCACCTTTGGGCAAGTTGATGTACAACGCATTGAATTTTGAGGAGGACCTTAATTTAAGCCCGGGATATCGAGAACATTTCATCCACTCTTATCACGTATTTTTACTTGGCCTCTATTTGATCAATTCTCTTGAATGTTTTACCAACCATAGAAATGATAAAAAATACCATAAAAAGTGGTTTCTGGCTTCGATGTATCATGATATAGGATATCCGATAGAAAAAATTGAGGATATTAGTAAAAATTATCTCAAGAAACTCCTCAGAGAGAATAGTGGTGACGATATTCAATGCGGAATCTCAATCGATAACGGGATTATGCTGCTTAATGATGAATTTATTAACAACTTTAACAAATTAATCGAGGAGTTTGTAGATAATTTTCTCAATTTTAATGATACTACAATTCGTTCTTCTCTTCATAAGGAACTTATTCCTGACAAGGAACTTATTCCTGATACCAAAACAATAGAGAGCTACAAAAGTGATGTAAAAAATAAGTTCACAAGGTTATCTTATGGTGCACTAACAAAGGATGCAGACCATGGGATATTCAGTGCCTTGCTGTTTTTAAACGCGGCCAACCAGATGGGAGATAATTTTCCCCGATCGACAGGTGATGAGGACGAATTGGATAGTAATGATATTATGGATATTGCACTGGCAATTTTTTCCCATAATACATTAGATCGCTCAAAAGCACCGGGGCACAAGTGGCATCTTGCAGAAAAAGACTTTGATATAAAGCTGGACGAGAAGAAGTCCATCAAATTCGATTTCAGTGTTTTTAGCTATAATATTTTAAGTGATAAAAACCGTACCGGAAACAACTGGTTAGCTTCTTTACTTATATTGTGTGACTCGTTTTCGCAATGGGGAAGAAAAACGAGAAAAGATGATGAAAAAGTCGATAAAAACTCAGTATATTTGGTTCCAAGACAGAGGGGTAAACAACATCCTAAGATCTGTTTGTGTTATCCTGAATTGAAGAATAAGGAGGAGGCACGTAAGAAGTTTAGACGATTTTACGATCCCCAGTTAAGCACTATACTTTCTGATAAATGTGAAAAAAATCTTTTTCAGCTTTATATAAATCCTCCCGAAAAACAATGTCCAATGATGAGGTCTGATAATAAGGATATTTCGGAATGTTTGAACGGAGAAATCGATATTGACTGCATAAGTATTGTTAGGAGAAATTATTGTTCTATTGGTGACAAGCCTGACCCTTCCGCCTATATGCATGAATTTGACAAAGAAGCCTGGGGTAAAGGCTGATAACGCCAGATGACACAGATCGCTGTTAACATATTATTAGTTGCTATGGAATACGCCTTGATCGGTGTGGGCTTTTCGCTGATTTATCACGTCGTGCGTTTTTTCCATTTCGCCCATGGACTCGTCTTTACGGCAGGTGCATATTTTACTTTTTTATTACATGTCTGGTGTGGGCTATCTCTTTTTTTTTCTATTTCTATCGCAATTGGATTAAGTGCTGTCTTGGGGTGCCTTATCGATAGTTTCATTTATCGCCCCCTAAGGCATAAAGGATCTTCGCCTCTTGTTCTTCTCCTCGCCTCCTTAGGTATTTATATCGTTTTACAAAACGTTATCTCAATGATTTTTGGTGATGACGCCAAGACGATACGATTTGGGATGGTGAAGGAAGGTATCAACATCCTTGGAGCGAGGATCACTCCAGTTCAAATAATCATAATCGCTGTAAGTCTATTTTTCCTTCTCTGCTGTTTCTTTTTTCTTAAGTACACGAAAATGGGACAAGCCATGCGAGCGGTAGCCAATAATCCTGAACTTGCGCGCATCTCCGGTATCGAAAGTGACAGAGTCATTCTCTCTACCTTTGCATTAGGATCAGCTTTGGCAGGAATCGCCGGTATTCTTGTTGCACTTGACGTAGATATGACCCCCACGATGGGCATGAATGCTCTCATGATGGGTATGGTGGCAGTGATCATCGGCGGTGTGGGAAGCATACCGGGTATAGCACTAGGATCACTGCTTCTTGGAATAGCTCAACATCTTGGAGCCTGGTTTATTAGCTCTCAGTGGCAGGCTGCCATTGCCTTTGTCGTCCTGCTAATATTTTTGCTATTCAGACCGCAGGGATTTCTGGGCAAAAAAATCAAAAAAGTCAGCATATAGAAATACATGGAATATTTACTCCACATCTTGATCCTAATCGGCATCTATGTCATCCTATCCGTATCCCTTAACCTCATTACCGGATATGCAGGTCTTTTATCTATTGCCCATGCCGCTTTCTACGGGGTTGGGGCTTATGTAGCTGCTCTCTTAGCTCTGAGGTTCCACAGCCCATTTTTCGCCAACATCATTTGTGCTGTGATTCTTTCGGGTCTTTTGGGAGCTGTTGTCGGCATCCCTTCCCTCCGCATCCGTGATGATTATTTTGCCATTGCAACTTTTGCATTCCAGGTCATTACCTTCAGCGTCATGAACAACTGGGTTTCGTTTACCAGCGGGCCTATGGGACTGCCTGGTATTCCGCAACCTGCAATCTTTGGCTGGAAGATAACTACTCATTATGATTTCCTGATTGTTATTTTAGTTTTTTGCATTGTCACTCTATGGATATCTCACAAAATTGTATCTTCTCCTTTTGGCCGTGTGCTCAAGGCCATCCGTGAAGATGAGGTGTTTGCTTTGGCCATGGGGAAAAATGTGGCCTCTTCTAAAATATTAATATTTGTGATCGGTGCCGGCATGGCCTCTGTGGCAGGGGTTATGTATGCCTACTATATAAGTTTTATTGATCCCACCTCGTTTACTATCATGGAGTCTATCTTCATCATTTCCATCGTGATTATCGGAGGGGCAGGCAATATCTGGGGTTCTGTTCTGGGAGCTGCTGTGCTGGTTATTCTTCCTGAGGCGTTGCGCTTTTTAGGTATGCCGAGTTCCATTGCCGCCAACATGAGGCAGATTATCTATGGTGCCCTTTTGGTAATTTTTATGCTCTTCCGGCCTCAAGGTTTTATGGGGGAATATTCTTTCAGAAAATAATATATCAATTAGCCACGGATGACACGAATGACCACGAATGAAGAAAAAATTCTTTATAAAGATCTATCATACAAAATCATTGGCTTGGTAATGGAAGTGCACAGCAAACTTGGTCATGGATTCTTAGAAAAGGTATACGAAAATGCCATGATGGTATTGTTACGACGAGAAGGAATTCATTCAAAACAACAAGCGCCGATAGCAGTCTATTTCGATGGAGAACTCGTGGGAGACTATTATGCGGACATTTTGGTCGAAGATAAAATTATCTTAGAACTTAAGTCGGTTGAAAAAATCATAGATGCTCATAGGGCTCAAACGCTTAACTATTTGAAAGCCACGGGCATGCGTTTGGCAATCCTTCTTAATTTTGGAAAAGAAAGGCTTAAACACGAAAGATTTGTTCGATAGAAGATTTTTCCTTATTCGTGCAAATTCGTGTTCATTCGTGGCTGTGGTGAATATAAGATAAGATATGGATTCTGTTCTAAGTGTCATAAAACTCAACAAAAAATTCGATGGGACTATTGCGCTTGATGATTTTTCTCTGGAAATTCCGAGAGATTCCATTACCGGCATCATTGGTCCCAATGGAGCCGGAAAAACAACTCTTTTTAATGTGATCACCGGTTTTCTGCCCCTGGATTCGGGGAAAATAATATACAATGGCAAAAATCTGAGCAGAATGCCTTCTTATAAGATTGCAAGCACGGGAATAGTCCGCACCTTTCAGCAGCTTCGTCTCATAACCCGCATGACTGTTCTGGATAATATTTTACTGTCTTTTCAGAATCAGGCCGGAGAAAATCTGAAAAATACTTTTCTTTTTCCCGGGCAAGTCAAAAAGCAAGAGAGAAGAAACCGTGAAAAAGCTAATGAGCTTCTTGCTTTCATGGGCATTGAAGAAAAGGCGGGTGATCTGGTAGAGGATTTATCCTATGGTCAGCAAAAAATGATATCTCTGGCATGTTGTCTTGCTTCTGGCGCTGACTTGCTTTTACTTGATGAACCTGTGGCAGGCATAAACCCGGAAATGATAGAAAAGATTCTTAAGATAATAAAAAAATTGCAAGAGGCTGGAAAGACCTTTGTCTTGATCGAACATAATATTGAAGCGGTTATGCAGGTGTGCGATAGAGTGATTTTTATGGATGAAGGCAAGAAGATTGCAGAGGGAAACCCTGAGTCAGTCAGGCATGATCCTGCTGTGATAGAGGCCTATCTGGAGTGATATGCTGAAGGTTGAAAGATTAGAAACAGGTTACGGTAAAAAACAGGTTCTTTTCGGCATAGACATTGAGGCGGCCCAAGGAAAAGTTACCGCTATTATTGGCCCCAATGGTTCAGGAAAGTCAACAGCCCTGAAGTCCATATTCGGGCTTATTCCTGTGTGGAGGGGAACCGTTAGTTATAAAAATAAGGATATTACAAATCGTTCGACTAAAGCCAATGTAAAGGATGGGATTGCATTTGTACCGCAAGGCAATAGGGTTTTTGATGAGATGACAGTTCTTGAAAACTTGGAAATCGGCGGGTTTCATCTGCCTAAAAAAAACTTTCAAACAGAACTGAATAAAATTTGGGAGCTTTTTCCTGAACTTGAGCAGCGAAAAAAGCAAAACTCAGGCAAATTGAGCGGTGGCGAAAAACAGATGCTCGCACTGGGAAGGGCATTGATCAACAGGCCCAGACTGCTTCTTATGGATGAACCGTCTCTTGGTCTTTCACCCAGGTTGGTAACTTTTATGATGAACCACATCCGCCAGATTAACCATGAATTCGGAGTAACAGTTCTTATTGTGGAGCAAAAGGTGCGTGAGGTGCTTGAAGTCTGCCATCATGTTTATTCAATAAAGCTGGGCAAAATCGCTTATTCCGGAAAACCGGAAATTATCAAAAACGACAAGGAAAAGCTGAAAGAACTGTTTTTATAATAAGAATCTGTTAACTGTAGGCGACTTGGGCACAACCGAATCTGGCTTGACACACAAGGCCAGATTTTCGTATACTCGTTACCGAAAAGTAACTCCTTAGCCGTTTAACGACTGGAGTTTTATTCTGTCATGGTCAGGCTTGTATTAATAAAGTGGCGCTGAAGAACAGATAACGCCTATTTCATATCGGGCAGCCAGGTATGACGAAATTTCTGCATTGCATTGACTATAATCATTTGTGGAGACAAGTTATGAATCTGCACGAAATACTAACAGACATTCACGCGCTTGAAGAGGAGCTTTTAGTCTTCGAACGAAAGTATGGTATTCGTTCAGAGATCTTTTACGCTGCATATGTGAGCGGAGAAGAGCCGGAAGATGATAGTTGGGTATTAGACTTCGGGGAGTGGGCTAGCATTTACAGGACTTGGCTCACACGTCAGGCAGACTATCGCAATGAGATTCAACAAATCCAGCGAAAAGCACCGAGTCTGGCAGGACTGGTTCGAGTTGCAGTATGAATCCACTACGCACCCCAGAGGACTATGAGCTTTTCTTATACACACTGACAGAGAAATTTCCTTCAGTACGTCATTCCACAATGACCCTTGTTCGGAGAGGTGCCTCACTTGCACGAGTGACAGGTGAATTATTATTTGACCAGGAAATTCGGCTGGTTGTTCGTGAGCGAATCTTATATAATCGCTTACCATGCATCATAGATTGGTATGGTTACGAGGTTTGGAAGGGTAAAGAGAAGTTGTACTGGTATGACTCTCAGCCTCATCCAAACGATCAAAATTTGCAAAACACTCAGCCTCATCACAAACATATTCCACCGGATATCAAACATCATCGTATTCCTGCGCCGGAGATGAGTTTTATCCGACCCAATCTGGCTGCCCTAATTCGGGAGATTGATACTGTCATCAAGAAAGTAAATAACGATACTGAACAAAACTGATTTTTCAGTATGCGATGGTAATATTTAGCTCACTATGGACTGCTTCATACATACATACATGGAGGGCTGCTGGAATTAAATAATGTTTGGTAGGAATCAATAATGATTGATTTGCCATATTCTTTGGTAATTGAGGCAACAAAGGAACCAAATTGTTTTGGTTTTTGTTCAACTGATCTTGAAGGTTTTTCCGGCATAGGTCATTCTGTTGAGGACTGCCTTTATAAAGCTAAATGGGGGCATGAAGGAACATATTGATTTATTAATACAACAAAAACTTCCTGTTCCTCCTGAAAATCCTGATCCAAAGATTATCATTCAAAATGAAAAGAAGTTGGCTGCCGCCTGATATCCGCTTATCAGAACTTTCACGCATTCCTAAAAATCGCTTAGCGCTATGGCTGGCCTGTATATCCTGTCAAAAAAAGAAATTTTATACTATCCAGTTAAATGGGAATTCCCCAAGTAGGCGCATAGATTTGGGTCAAATTTGTTCGATCTCAAATCACAAAAGTTGATGGAATAGCAGGCTATTTTGATATTTTTGTGATTTGAGATCGGGCAAAGGTGGCCTGAAGCTGTGATGCATAGTTGGGGAAGTTATTTCGTCCCCGTTCCTAATCATAAAATAAACATGAAAGAGTAAACACAATATGACCAGAAAAAAAGATAAAAACCCACTTGATGAATACCGAAAAATAAAAGATGAAATGATTGTTGATAAAGTCAACGAAATTTTTCGGAAGAACCCGGATAATTACATACAAAAACTGGAAGAGATTGGTTTTGAATATCATGAGGAGGAAGACTACGAAAAAATAGAAGAAGACAAAGCCACTCCCCAAAATGATCGTCAAGAATATTTGGTGGCATACTTTGATGGAGAGCACGAATTATCTAAAAAGACGCTACATGCCTACTTGGAGGAACGCAAGTCAGAGCATCCAAATTATCCTTTGATCAGGAAATATTTCAAGGCAGCAAATCAAAGGCTTAAAGATCTTTTATTGTTTGGTCTCGATCAAAATCCCATTAATATAGACCTGTTAAACGATCTTTCGTTTTTCCATGAATTCCAAAATATCTTGGAAGAGCTGGTTAACCGGTTTTTATCTGCCTGCCGGCAAGAGAAAAATCTATTGAATTTCAGCGAGATAGTGCAGGATTTTTATTATGCAACCGAACCAGATAGCTATGATGCACTAGCAAAATTAAAGGAATTATTTCCACCTGATACAGAAAAAGGGAAAAATGTCGAATTTGTAGCTGTTGAACTTTTGAAAAACAGGGATGAATCAGGGCATATCGAGTTTTAAATTGTGAAGGAATTCGGGGGAAAGGAGGGGGCGTTCAAGTGAATTTGGCGCAGCACCCTCAATAGAAAGCATATTATTTTGGATACTATCGACTATGGCAAAAACCAAATACCCCATTATATTAGCCCATGGGATCTGTAGTTTCGATCACTTATTGAATATATTGGGCCATATAGATAATACAATAGATGATCGTTTTCACTATTTTCGAAAAATCCGAAGTGTCCTTCTTGACCAAGGATTTGATGAGGCATTTCACTCCAGAGTGCGATGGGCAGGAAGTGTAGAGGAACGGGCAGAGGACCTTAAAAACAGCATTGAGGCACTTACCGATAATTTCACAAAATGGGAAAAAGTACATGTCATTGCTCACAGCATGGGTGGACTTGATACCCGCCATATGATCTATAACTATAAAATGGATAACAGAGTAGCCTCTCTCAGCACTATTAGCACTCCCCACTGCGGGACTCCCTTTGCTGATTGGGGGATCCAACACCTCTCTTTTCTAATCTCGCTGGCAAGAATAATGGGGCTGAATATTACGGGCTGCGAGGATCTTACTCGAGAAAACTGCAGCAAGTTCAATGAAAAGGCATGGGGCTTTGAACATGAAAATAGAACACGTTATCAAACATTTGCCGGTACGCTCCCATATGATCGTATTTTTCCTCCGTTCAGGTTCTCATATTCGATTATCTACCAAGAAGAAGGTGAAAATGATGGGCAGGTGTCACTAAGATCTGCCAAATGGAGGGATGAATTTTTTGTAAAACAAATTGATGCTGACCATCTCAACCTGATTGGCTGGTGGCACCCTTGGGGGGCTTCTAAGGATTTTACAAGAAAGGCATTTGAACAACGGATACAAAAATTCTACCTCGAAATCGCTGAAGGACTTGCAGACAAAGAGATGTATTAAAAAAGTTTCAGTATGTGCCGGCAACGGTATTCAAAAGGAGGAGACGACATGAAAAGGAAGTTTGTTGCGGTTACGAGCTTGGCAGTTCTTCTCTTCATCTTTCTATTTGCGGGGTGCGCAACGCCGCCGGTCTGGTTGAGGGCGTTTGGATATCACTCGGACTGGCCCTGGGTGCCTATGCCAATTGGTACATCGTCGCTCCACGGCTCAGGGGCATATAGTGAAAAGCTAAATGCCATTACCCTACCGACTTTTTTGTCCAATCGGTTTGATGCCGCCGCGGGAATGCTTAGGATCGTATCAACGGTGGTGATCCTTTTCTCCTTATTCGTGTAAATTTGTGTTCATTCGTGCACTTCGTGGTAAGAAATATATTTATTCTTTCTTGACAAAATTGCTTTTTGAGGTTAATAATTAGTCATAAAAGTATATAAATCGACTAATCATTAGCCTTAAATTATTTCCAGCTATAGAGATGCCGAATGGTTGAACAAGAAATAGAAAGAAAAATCGAGGACTTCAGAAGCCTTGGCATTCCCAAATATATCCCGAGGGAGGGCAGGCTTCAACTGGTTGATAACATGGTGTCAACCGTCATTGGCGCGCGGAGGGTCGGCAAAAGCTTTCGGGTGTTGCAGGCAGCAGATGAGATGATTCGTCTGCAGGTTATCAAGTCGATCGATCAGGTATGCCTGATGGATTTTGACAATCCTGTCTTATCAAACATGAAGGCCCCTGATTTACCGCTGATTCAAAACACATTTCTGAAGCTCAACCCGGAATTTGAACTTAATACCCCGCTGCTCTTTATTCTGGATGAAATCCACAATGTCCCCGGATGGGAAGAATATGTCATAGATTTGTCCAGAAATCCCAATTGGAAAGTGATTGTTACGGGGTCGTCTTCCAAGCTGTTAAAGTATGACATTGCAACTGAACTTCGGGGTAAAGCAATTTCTTCTACGGTATATCCGCTGAGTTTTGTTGAGTTTCTGAAATTCAGGGAGTTCAGATATAAAACGAGTTCGACAAAAGGCCAGGCCGAAGCAAGAAGGATGTTTGACGAATACTTGAAATGGGGCGCCTATCCCGCCATAGCCAATCTCGAAGAATATACAAAGGAGGCGTTGCTGAGAGAGTATTTCGACACCATGATACTCAAGGACATAATACAGCGATATGATGTAAGCAAACCTCAACAGTGCATCCATCTGTATAATTATCTGCTTTCGAATATCAGCAAAGCTCATACCCTTCAGAGCGCTTTTAAGTATCTAAAACAGAGCGGATTCAGTACAAGCCGGGATGCTGTGAGGGGGTATATAAATTGGGCAAAAGATTCATGGCTCTTGTTTGTGGTTCCCATCTATTCAAATTCTCTCAAAGAACAGGAGAGAAACTACAGGAAGATTTACGCAATCGACTGGGCTTTGGCCAACAAAAACAGCCTTATTTGGGACGGCTCTTATTCGAGGGCGCTTGAAAACATAGTCTTTATCCATATTTATTCAAGATGGCACAGAATTCATTATTATTTGACCAGAAAAAAACGGCAGGAGGTGGATTTCATCGCAGTGGACAGCAACGGTCATCCTGTTATGGCGCTACAAGTCTGTCTCGATATAAGTCAAGAAGATACTGTGAAGCGGGAGTTGGAAGCAATCGTCACGACCTCAAAGTATTTTGGTATCAAAGAGAATTTTATAGTAACATATAATCAGGAAAAGGAATTCCACGAACAAGGGATTTCTGTCAAAGCTATACCTGCCTGGAAATGGATGCTTTCAGCTTGTTATATTTGATGCGAATTGAAGTTTGCCATCATGTTTATTCAATAAAGCTGGGCAAAATCGCTTATTCCGGAAAGCCGGAAATTATCAAAAACGACAAGGATAAGCTTAGAGAGCTGTTTTTATAAAAGCAATAAGCTGCCTATTCAACGATATAAATAAAAAAGGTGGTGGTTAAAAAAGGTAAAGACCCGCTTTTTGATTTAAGAAATATTTCTATAGCAACTGGTATTAAAGATCTTGCAGAGCATCATGATCATTATCTTTACGGTGTCTCTAAATGATAAAACCTGTTTTTGTGGATAGTTTTGCAGTGAGATTGTAGCAATGAGGGGTCCTAATGATTTATGTAATATCGACATTAGTAATATAACGTGTTGACTTTAAAGTTGTTTTTATTTAATATAGCAGAAAATTAATCAAATAGATTGCCTGCGTATTGTAGCCATTACCGTTTTGCCTAATAAACGGTATTAATTGGAGATTAATTTGAGCGACTACACCGTCTTTCCAAATGCGCCCATTACAGAAGCAGTTATAGAAATAAAAGTTCAACTCCCTGAGGAAACGGATCTTAAGAGGTTAGAGAGTTTTCATGATCATATAAAAGAACGTTTCCCTGAGAAACATGAACAGCGTTTTCTAAAGGCAGACTTCAAGTTATCACAGAAAAACAAACTCTCCCATCTTCCAACTAAGACCGGAACGTAGGGATACCTTAAAGAATTCAATTGATCATTTTATGACACTGATTTCAAGACAATGGGCCAATCCTGCCACAAGATTTTTCAGACTCAAACAAGAGTGGGAAGAGGCTACAGCACCTCTTTCATCAATTACCGAGATTGCAATGCACCCGGCTTGTCAGCAAATTGTTGGCATGGGGCCGATTGCTATTCCCTTTATAATGCGTGAATTGGAGAACAGACCAGCCCATTGGTTTTGGGCCTTGAAATCAATCACTATGGAAGATCCTGTCCCACCGGATAAAAGAGGCCGAATAGGAGAAATGGCCAAAGCATGGCTCATTTGGGGAAGAGAGCATGATTATATAAAATGAGCAACGACTATATCGAAAAATCGTTTCCTAAACAACAGGACGGAGTTTCTGGCGATCTGTATGGGGCTGTTGCTGTCATCATGAAGAGATCCAAGTAACATGTAAAAATCAATGAATATCAAAATTTCACGGATATCCTCAAGTTGCACATCGGCCCGCCGCTTAGTTCTACGAGACCCCAAAACGCGAAAAGCACATGAAAAAGACTTTTGATATAAAAGTTTTCATATCAAGCAGAGAATCCTGTTGTGAGGAGTGTCATGAAAATCTTGGACGAAAGGCCTGGGTTACACTCGTCAAAGACAAAGGAGCGCTCTGTCTATCGTGTGCCGACCTTGATCATCTTGTATTTTTGCCGGCTGGTGATGCTGCGCTGACACGACGTGCACGAAAACATTCAACCTTTTCGGCAGTGGTCTTAAAGTGGAGCCGTGCCCGAAAACGATATGAAAGACAAGGTCTTCTTGTCGAAGTCAGGGCACTTGAACAGGCTGAACAAGAATGTCTCGCTGACAGTGAGGTTAGAGCACGCCGCGTAGAACGTGCCGCAGCACGGCGGGCCGAGCTTGATCAACAATACATACGGCAGTTTGCCCGACAAGTACGTAAACTTTTTCCTGGGTGCCCACCTGGAAGGGAATTGAGCATTGCCGAACACGCTTGTCTGAAATACAGTGGTCGTATCGGGCGTACCGCAGGAGCCAAATCTTTTGACAAGCAAGCGATTCAATTGGCTGTAATCGCACACATTCGACATGCTGAGACAGAATATGATTTCTTTCTTGCAAAAGGGTACGACAGATTTGATGCACGAGCCGCAGTAAAAGATTCGGTCGATCAGATCCTGATGAAGTGGAGAGAGATCGCAGGAGTTCTGCATTTTCGGAACAATCTCCTGCATTAAATCGTGAAAGGAATAATCGGTATCACCAATAAAATGTCTATGTGCAATAATTGCACGGCATTTAAGAGATCCCTCAACCCCTGTAATCCCGTCTTCGTAAAAATGCGTTGGAAATCGCTCCACATCGGGAAGTGTTTTTTTAGCGGTATTTTCTGAGTGAGATAAAGCTATTCTCAACTTTTCCGTGGGATTTGCTGCTGCTGATGTCAACTCAGCAAGTTCTTTCATCAGTTTGTCAGGGTCTTTTATTTCTACGGAATCTTCGCTAAAAAAGTCATTATGTCTGGGCGGGCCGTCAGGATTATGCCTGAACAGTTTGTTCACAACGGCAATATCGGTAACCATGGCAACCGATCTCGGTATGTGCTTGTCGAAAAACAGGATCGGTCTTTTTTACTCTATCGATTTCAGTGTCGTCATCGTCGCCTTTCGAAAATTGGTCTGAACAATATTTTTTCGATATTTTTCCTATGGCAGTTACAACATGTTTTTTCCTGTCTCTTGGTCTTGAAGGCAGCAGTTTATTATCATAAAGATCCATTTCCGACCACAGCCGATCATCTTTTTCACGGTTTTCAATAAAAACACGAAGCATGTTTTTAAGTGTTATGCTGTCCCATTCAATTCTTATCAAGGAAGGTCTGTCGCCTTCATCTTCAATGTGAATGATTCTTCCCTGCCACCCGCCGATGTCATATTCTTCATTATCAGGGTCAGAAGTACCCTTTTTGACAACAACCGAATGCCCTTCTTTAAATTGCGGTTTAAACTGAATTACGTTATTTTTTCTATTTTTGTTCTTTCGTTGCCATTTTCCACCTTTTATTAACCGAATTAAAGCACTTGCTTCGCGCTATGAAAACAAAATGCAATAGCGCGCCACACAATTTTGTCATAGATTTGTAAGGAACGTCAAAACCATTAGATCAGCCATTCGACTTGAATTATCTCTTCTTTTTCAAGCACTCTGAACTCAGGATCTCCCGAAAGCAGAAAGCATCCGTGAATTTTGGCCAAGGCTGCAGCAAATGAATCTGCATAAGAAATCGGGTAGTTTGCCTTGAGTGTAGCAGCAGTCATAAGGAGATTCTCATCAATGTGATCGAGAAAAGTCAAAGGAAAGGCCTTGATTCTAGAATAAGCTAAGTCCGCTGAATTCCGTCCTTGTTCTCTAAGTGTGATATAATAAACTTCTCCAAGTTGAATCGCATGCAAATAAAGCCGACAATCGCCTTTACGCGCCTGCTTGAGAAGTCTCTCCATCCGTTCGGAAAAGGGTTCATTTTCAAGATAGCCGATTAAGGCATAACTATCGAGTACGAATCTTTTTGCCATAGCCAATCCTTTTGTTTTCCCGTTCCTTTTCACGCTTTTTTTCCTGAAGATAAGCCTTCAAAATACCAGAACCCGAAAACATCCCACGTGCAGCCTCAATGGGGTCTTCTGAATCCGGTACCATCAAAATGCCCTCTTCTTTTTCGATCCAACGAATAGACGTAGAAGAGTGTATTCCGTATTTTTGCCTTATTTTCTTAGGAATGACGACCTGCCCTTTGGACGTAACCTTTGATTGTGCGGAATGCATTTATGTCTCTCCATCAATTATTGAATTAAATTCCATCAAGCTGATTGGCATTGAAGCCACATCAGCCGAAAGGATGGTTAGCTCTACACAGGGCTGACGAGTCTGCCCGCCTTGATATAGAACTTTCAGATAAATAATTTCGCTGCGTTATCAGTCGTCG
>Ga0255428_1067_pt1 | contig 27604 bp, 27 predicted proteins | sample ANMaggSSYBR02J13_FD_182654 | JGI IMG/M metagenome (GOLD analysis project Ga0255428, IMG submission 182654) | Sediment cell enrichment communities from methane seep in Santa Monica Basin, California, United Staets - ANME aggregate JGI... | ecosystem: Environmental > Aquatic > Marine > Cold seeps >... | reverse complement strand
GGTATATTATTTATGTTTAGCAAATTTAAGAACATCTTTAAGATGCTTAAGGGCAAGTTTTTTCATCTTCGTTTCATTATTTTTATCGGAATATTGTGCAAAATTACGATATTTCTCCCATGCCTCGCCTATGGCTACTTTTTCTTTGGGGATCAGATAATTTCGGAAAACCTCAAAGGCAATCAGATGATAGCTGACATAATGGGAGTGCAAATACTCACCAATATTGGAAGTATCCCCGCTGCCAGTGTTGACGTCGGATTTCAACTAGTTGAGTTGATTAATAAAAGCGATTCTAAATTCGGTAGCGGCTTTATTAAATTCGGTGATATTGTAAATACTGAGAGCGTTTTTATATCCGACCCACCCTCCAACGAGTGCGCCAATAACGGTAAAGCCACCAGCAATGAGTACAAGTTCGTAGGGACTAAGATTCAATTTTGGTTATGCCTCCTTATAGGTGGATTTTTAGGCTCAACCGGAACTTGTGTGATGCCTAACACCGTCAACCGGAATCAATGTGGTCAATTAAATCAAACTGTTACGCAAACTATTGTTAAGATATCAATATTTTAACGATGATATTAAGAGCAAAAAAAATGGCACTTTTTGATTTTAATGTAACTACCTGTAAAACAACGCAAAAATGGCAAAAAGAGGGTCATATTACCACACCAGTTCCGGTTGACCCGATTTTTAGGGATGGTATTAAGTGTTATAATTTTAAAATTAGTTTTTTGGTTCACACAACAAATTAAATGTTAAGAAATAAATCAATGATATTGGATATCAATATATTATTTCCTGATTTTAATTGTATGCTATATATCATTGTTTTTAATAAAAAAAGCAAGAATTGTGTCATCTCCAAAAACCCTACATCTCTGCTTGAGAATAGTATAACATTTCAATAAATTTTGGCAATTTCCGGAAACTGTGATGCCCGATTAGTTAGGGGCCAGAGAGGGAGCATCCGCCCTTTTCATGCATTATGCCAGTTTTCAATCTTCAGTCTTAAAAACTGTCTAAAATCGTCAATGTTCCGTGTTACCAGAATCAGACCATTCACCACGGATATTGCCGCAATCTGTCCATCAACAAATGACGGAGTTAAGGAACGGGGACGAAATAACTTCCCCAAGTAGGGGCATAGATTTGGGTCAAATTTGTTTGATCTCAAATTGCAAAAGTTGATGGAATAGCGGGCTATTTTGATATTTTTGTGATTTGAGATCGGGCAAAGGTGGCCTGAAGCTGTGATGCATAGTTGGGGAAGTTATTTCGTCCCCGTTCCTAAGCCTTTTGACGATAATCTGGCACGTTCTCTTGCATGCCACTCTGCTGCCCTGTCATCATAAGGAAGAATAAGCATCGTGCGTTTGACGATGTCGTTAAGGAATGAAGCAATAATTTCACGTTTACGGGACCGCGGAAGGCGCTGACAACCAAATTGAAGCTCATGCCAAACCGGCGCAGCAGTGACTATTTCGTGCTGGCATTTTTTAAGCATCTTCATGACCGATTTATCCGGGGCTGTTTTCACGGCCTCTGAAAGTACGTTTGTATCAATTAGATATTTCATCACCTCAACTCGACTTCTCTTCCGGCAGAAAGGTCTCGAAGCCCTTTGAAATCACTATCAGAGATATCAATTCCTTCATCCTCAATCTTTCGCCGAAATTCCGAAACGGCGCTCCAAAACCCCGTATATTTGCGGCTGAGCCGTTCATATTCTTGAATCGACAGCAATACTGCAACAGGTTTTCCTCGTCTGGTCAATTCAACATACGGCCCTTTTTCGACATAATGGATAATAGTTGGAAGTCTGTTTTTTGCTTCAGATATGGAAAATTGCTTTTGCATTATTACCATCTCCTTGACGTGTTATATTTTTATTTATTATAGCTATCTTTATAGCCATAAACAAGAAAATAATTAACAACCCTGCCGATCCCGCTTATACGGAGATGCGGGGTTAGCGAGTGAATATAAAAAAGCGTAACAGTTTTTCAAAGAGACTTTGACAGGATTAACAGGATATTCAGGATTAAAACATCAAAACTCATCCTGTAAATCCTCATCAAAATCCTTTACTTTGCGTTTGATTTCAACTTTCCGTTCACCGAAATTAATAGTTAAACTTCAAACCATAACCCATTCGATTGCAAACTCTGTATGCACAACCAATAATTTTCTCAGTCAATTCTCTGTGTTTCACTTATATGCCTTCCTCAGGATTATGATTTTATGATTTACTGGATAGTTAGAGTGAGACTTAACCTTGTTTGTTCACTTGAAACAAAATCTTGTTTATCCTGTTATCCTGTCTGGTTTTTTTTCAAAGGGCTAAAGTGTTACAAGCCTTGTAATAAGCGGATTGAAGCTTTCCTTTCATGATTTTGGGTTTATTCGGTTATCTCACCTTGTTCAGGAGAGCTGGGACAAGAAGTATAAGAAGGCTGGCCATTTTAAAAAAAATTACTGCTATACAGGTTTGAACCAGTCCTAAAACCGGTAACAGCACCACCCCTCCAATGAGACCGCCTATCCATCCGCCGGCAAGATCGGCTCCGTAAAGCAGACCGGCAGTACCGCTGAGATCGGGAGAGTGCTTTAGATATATCTTGTTGGCTAAGGGAAACTGGGCGCCAATGAGAAGACCGGAAAGAAAGGAGAGCACAAGAAAGATCACCTGGAAGAGAAAGAATACCGCTGGACGGTCTAAGTAAGGGGAAAAAAGAAGAAATATTGCCGGAAGAGTTCCGGAAAAAAGAATCATGGCAAGTTCTAACCCGATAAAGAAGGCAAAATCCCTTTTAACCCTTTTCAAAAGGGAGGTCATGGTTAGACTTCCCGCTGCTATCCCCACCATAAAGGCGGCCACTAAAAGTCCTATCTGGTGAAAGACATATCCATAAACTGCCTGAAAGGTATAGATTAGCGCCAGGTCAAATATCATCCCGGCAAAACCGGAAGCCATAACGGCAAAAGGGATGCTTAGCTTTGTATATATTGCTGGGCTCTTAAAACAGATGATCAAAAAGAGGAGGGTGAATATAGCAAGGGGGATAAACAATAGTTTTAAACTTACCTGTTCAAACCACCTGAACAGCCACTTCATATGGGGAGAAAAGAGAGAATTCCAATAGGCAAGACTATAGAACATCCCAAGGGGAGAAAAATCCTGATTGATCTTTTCAGTGGCGCCTTTTAGGGAAGTAAAGAACCAATCTGACCACCTGGAATCTAATTTGTACTTTATATGAAACGGGGTCAAAAGGCTTACCTCAAGTTCACGTTCATTTAGCCTCTGACTAAGTAAGGTGTGGTTAATTAAAGAAACCCCTTTTGAAGTCGAGGCTAAAAACAGGTTGAAGTCCCCGGGGATAACCCGAACATAGGGATAAACATCTTTAAGGGTAGTAAGGGTACAGGCGTTAAGATCTCCCAATTCCTTGCTTAAGTAAGTGAGAGAACCGGGTGAAACTATAACCAGTATACCTCCTTTCTCAAGTCTTTCCTTAACCAAGGAGAAGAACTCTTTAGAAAAAAGCCTGTTTATCTGTAAGGTTGAAGGGTTAGAGATGCCGACCAGAACCAGGTCGTATTTGTGAGGAGTTCTCTTGATAAAGAACCGGCCATCCAGATATTCGATATTTACTCGAGGATCGGCGAGTTCGGCTCCGGTCAAGGGGGTAGGAAACCTCTGAACAACCTTTAATAGCAAGGGATCGAGTTCAGCATAGTCAACCCTTTCTACCGGGTGTTTTAATATTTCATGGATCAGCCCCCCTGCCCCCCCACCAATAACAAGCACCTTTTTTGGTGAGGGGTGAGAAAGCAAAGGTAGATGGACAAACTCCTCCACAAAGGCTATATCCGGAACCGGGGTGGTAATGATAGGAATTCCATCAGAGAAAAAGGTGTATTGTTCACCCCTTTGGGTGACGGTGATGTTTCCGTAGATAGAATTCTGATAATGGACTATCTCCTGTCCTCTCCACTGCCGGCTTATGGAATGATGATGAATCTTATCTGCCTTTGGGCTGAGGATTAAATAGGCACATAAGACCAGGAATACTGCCGATCCGACTGCCAGAGCCTTGCCGATTAAAGATTTACGGAGAGGAGATCCCAGAAGAAGAAGGCACAAGAGGCTGTTCAAAAGCGCTATTCCCAGGGCTATTTGGATGGAATGGAGGTAAGGGACAAGCAAATAGGTAAAAGCAATTGCTCCGAAAATTGTGCCTATGGTCTCATGAACATAGACCCTGCCAATGGAAGATGCTTTGCTTTCTGAAACAAAGTGAAGGGAATATAGCTTACAGCCGAAGGTAAATAACGCTCCATGTGTGATACTCAGGGGAGCAAAAATGAGAAAAGAGGAATATAGAATCGGAATCACCCCCACGCCTTCCCCCGGGATAACTCCTATAAGATCCTTTAATATCCGGGTTGAATAAACCGCCAGGGGTAAACACAGGGAAAAAAAGAGTTGGAGACCAACAAATCCCTCAAGCCTTTTTTTGAGGCGCTCGACCCTTTTCCCCACAAAGAGAGAGCCAAAGGCCTCCAGGATAAGCCAGTTGGCCAGGATAATCCCGATCGCCAGCTCATTGCCTGAAAAGACTACTAAGAACTCTCTCAAAAGCAGGATCTGGACAACAATACCGCTAAAGCCCATTACCAGTATGGCAAAGACAAGGCGTCTTTTCATCTATTTCCAGATCCCGGGAATTTTATAGCCGCAAAACTTGCACTTTCCCTCTGTCAGGTTATTTGCCTCAACCGTAAAATGGATGCGGTGAATTAGCCTCTTCCCGCAATTGGGACAGAAGGTGGAGTTATGTTTATGGCCGGGGACATTGCCAATGGTTACATATTCTAAGCCCGCTTCTTTGGCAATCTTATAGGCCTGTTCCAACTTTTTTATGGGCGTTGGCGGAAGGTTGGTGAGCTTGTAGGCGGGGAAAAAGCGGGAAAAATGTAAAGGTGTATTTTCTCCCAGATTCTCTTTAATCCAGAGACACATCTTTTTCACATCGTTAGGATTATCATTCAGGGTGGGGATGTGTAAATTTACGATCTCAAGCCATCTTCCTTCTTCTCTGATAATCTTCAATGTCCTCAGTACTGGCTCAAGTTTGGCAGATGAGGTGTCCTGATAGAATTTATTAGTAAAACCCTTTAGATCGATAGTCACCGCATCGGTATATTTGAGGAGTTCCTTTAAGGGCTCGGGATTCATTCCTCCGTTAGAGTGCCAGAGAATCCTTAAGCCCCTCTTTTTGGCGAGCCTGGCAATATCGTAAACATATTCATAGAAACTGGTTGGCTCATTATAGGTAAAAGAGATGGTGGGAATCCTCTTCTTTATGGCTATTTTTACTGCCTCTTCCGGCAAAAGGTCATAGGTATATTCCATCTCCTCAATCGATCTCTGGGAAAGATGCCAGTTCTGACAGAATTTACAGCGAAAATTGCAGCCCGCAGTCCCAAAGCAAAGGATATTTGTTCCAGGAAGCATATGGAGGGATGGCTCTTTTTCAATAGGGTCAACATGTACCGCTGATGGCCTCCCATAGACCAGATTATAGAGCCGGCCATCCATATTCTCTTTGTTGCGGCAGAAACTTCTCTCCCCCTCTTTCAGTATACAGCCACGGAAGCAGACCCCGCACTGAACTATATTGTTGGCAAGCCTTTTATAAAACATTGCCTCTCGTAAAGAGAGTGTATCCCTTTTTGCCCATGACTTTTTGGTCAATGAGTCAAAAAAACCGGGATAGATTCCAAAAGAGGTTAAAAACAGACAGCCTTTTGTTAAAAATGCTCGGCGGGAACCTTTTTCTTTAAGAAATTTTTCCATATTTCCCCCTGGAAGTATCATTGTGTACACTTCGCACGCTAACCCCACAGCCCCGTATAAAGCGGGATCTTTGCTTCCGCTTCGACAAGCTACGGGGAATGCGCTCGCTATCGCGGTTCAACATAATTGTTAAATGTTGAAACCTGATCCGTTTTTCTTTGGGGACTATGAATAACTAATGGTTTTTTCTAACAAAATTTGGCGCCAAAATCAAGCAAGAACCTTTGATAATAAGAAACAGTTGATAATAAAAACCCGCCATGTCACTATTAAGACAAACAAACTACAGGGGGACTTGGAATGGATTATGAAACTTCGGATCTATCGAACGTTTTCCAGGAACTGGGAAGTTCAACTTCCGGTCTGACAGAAGAAGAAGCAGAAAACCGGTTGGAAAAATACGGATTTAACGAACTCGAGGAAAAAAGAAAAATAACAGCCCTTAAAATCCTGGTACGGCAGTTCGCAAACTTCATAGTCTGGGTTTTGTTTGCAGCAGCCATGATCTCTCTGATCGTGGGCGAGGAACTCAATTTCTGGGTCATTTCTTCCATCATAGGGTTTGTCATAGTGCTGGGCTCTGTTCAGGAATACAAAGCGGAAAAAGCGATGGAAGCCCTCAAAAAAATCGTGGAGCCGACAACCACGGTCTTGAAAGATGGTAAAGTACGGGAAATAATGACAAGAATGGTGGTGCCGGGCGATATTTTGTTACTGGAATCAGGGGACAGGATCCCTGCGGATGCCAAGATCTTCGAAGTGGTCGGTCTGAAAGTGGATGAATCTGCACTGACCGGTGAAAGCGTATCTGTTGAAAAGAAAAAAGGCGACCTGATTTTTGCAGGAACGCAGATTGTTCACGGAAAATGTGAGGCTCTGGTAATAGCAACAGGCATGCAAACAAAGTTAGGAATGATCGCAGGAATGATCCAGGAAGCCGAGGAACAGACCCCGCTTCAGGTAAAGATGGCGCAGCTTGCAAAGAGTCTGGCAATCATCGCTCTGGTAGCCTGTGCGCTTACCTTTACGTTAGGACTGCTAACAGGCGCCCCTCTGGAAGGAATGTTGCTGATAGCTTTAGCCCTGGCTGTTGCGGCAGTTCCCGAAGGTCTGCCTCTGACCCTGACCCTGACCCTTGCCTATGGTATGCACCGCATGGCAGGTCATAATGCACTGATCAGGAAAATGTTAGGTGTCGAGACACTGGGGTCGACCACGGTGATCTGTACGGATAAAACAGGCACCTTGACCAAAAATGAAATGACAGTAGAAAAGATCTTTGTTGACGGCGGTTTTATAGATACAACCGGTGTGGGGTATGAGCCGGATGGGGATTTTTATGCGGATGGTGAAAAGATCGATATTGTAGAAAATGATAACCTTGCCATGCTGTTAAGGGCTGCTGTTCTGTGCAATAACGCCGTTCTTGAAAAGAGGGGAGGGAAATGGGAAGTCGTCGGTGATCCGACAGAAGTATCCTTGATCGTTGCAGCAGCAAAAGCCGGTCTATGGGCAGATGATCTTAAGGATGAATACCGGAAAATAGAGGAAATAGTCTTTACTTCCGAAAGAAAACAGATGACAACAGTCCACAAGAAAGGCGCTGAGCTCATAGCGTTCACCAAAGGCGCTCCCGAAGTTATTTTGAAAAAATGTAAATTCATTGCAAAAAAAGACGGAATAAAAAAACTTGATGCTAATGAAATCACCGGCATCCTGGAAGCAAACAGCAGTCTTGCAAGTTCCGCATTCCGTGTTCTCGGAGTTGCTTACAGGAATGTTTCCGAACCACTGACTCCTGAAAACATTGAAAAGGATCCGGTCTTTTTGGGATTGATCGCCATGATAGACCCGCCGCGAGAAGAGGTAAAAAAAGCGATCAGCGCCTGTAAAAAAGCCGGAATAAAGGTCGTGATGATAACCGGTGACAATGAAGAAACAGCAAAGGCGGTAGCAAGGAAGGTCGGTTTATTTGATGAGGATCAGAAATTCGAGGATATCGCAGATGAAAAACTCAGAAAAATAACCAAGGATGGAGCCATCACCGGAAGCGAACTGGATGAGCTTGATGAGGGAGAGTTCTACAGAATCGTTGAAGCCATAAATATCTGCGCAAGAACGATGCCTGAACAGAAATTAAGGATCGTCAGGGCTCTGCAGGATAAAGGTCATATAGTTGCCATGACAGGTGATGGTGTCAATGATGCTCCTGCCGTGAAAAAAGCGGATATTGGAATAGCAATGGGTATTAAAGGAACAGATGTGGCAAGGGAATCCAGTGTCATGGTACTGCAGGATGATAATTTTGCAACGATCGTTGAAGCAGTGAAGCAGGGAAGAACTATTTATGAAAATATAGAAAAATTTACCTGTTATCTGATTTCAAGAAATTTTACCGAAGTAATCCTCATTCTTTTGGGGATAACATTACTCGGTTTTGAATTTCTTCCTTTGCTGGCATTGCAAATTTTATTTATCAACATGTTTGATGAGATCATGCCGGCCATAGGCCTGGGGTTAGATCCGATACAAGAAGGGATCATGTCTAAAAATCCAAGAAACCCTGAGGAGCGAATCCTGAAAAAACGAAACCTGATCCTGATTGTCAGTATAGCTGCAATCATGGCTTCGGCATCATTTCTTGTATTTATTCTAAATAACCCGGAGGTCGATATCGGGAAAGCAAGGACACTGACATTTGCCGCTATTGTCAGCATGATATTGTTCATTCCCTTTGCTTTCAGGTCCCTGGAAGAGCCCATCTATAAAATAGGTATTTTAACAAACAAACTGCTCATGGTCGGTGTGCTTGCTACTTTCTTGTTGACATTAGGTGTTATGTACATTCCTTTTTTCCAGAAGATATTCGAGTTCACAACACTGAGTCCGGTAGACTGGATCATTCCACTATCTGCGGCACTGGTTGCTCTGATCTTTGCTGAATTCATAAAAATGATAACCAGGAATATATAGATTTTCAGATAATTAATTTACAAGGATAGAAGGAAAAATCTGAGTAAGTCGTACTGATTTGTACGTCGTCGAAGATTTCGACACTTGAAGGATAACCCATAAACCCTGGCTTAACCAGGTGCCAATGAAGCGTAGCGGAATTGGCAGTCCAGGTTGAAGCCGTTAAGCGATCCATCTGGTTTACCCTTGGTCATATTTTGTCATGAACTGAATAGCTGTGCCCCGATCCCAGGTTCGAGGTCAATAGCAGGATCTGCCTGGGGTGTCTGCCCCGCACGTCGCGGAACGGATAGAAATGCGATGGGCGTCTGCGCAACACCCTGTTCCTCTTGTCATTTGACGTATTGCTCCTTGATTCTATCAAACTTCATAGCGGACAGGTCAATCGTAACATAGGTGAACTTATTAAGCTGACCGGGTTGAATGCATATCGTCCTGCCGAGTTTTGCATGCCATCGTCCTGTAACTTCAGGAGATTCATGGATATGACCATGGAGCGAAAGCTTTGGCTGATATTTCTCCAAAAAGTTGCAAATCGCCTTTGACCCTACTTCTGCGCCGTGATAACATTTATCCAATCCTATCCTGTAAGGCGGCATGTGGATTATATACACGCTCTTTGCCATATCTCCTGGGCGTACCAGGCGATCAAGTTCCTCCTCTATCGTTGGGAGCGTTTTTGCATGGGCAAACCAGTCATCTATTTCTTGCAATCCATCTGAAGTAGATAACAGTCCTTTTCCGAACTGCCCCTGGAATATATAGTCATCTGTATCCATTCTGCACCTGTCCTTGAGCCGGAATGGATAATCAACTACCCAGTTCATGCCTATGAATTCGTAACCCCCGACTTCAAATTTGCGTTGCGCCAGGCAGACTACAAAGAAATACTTATTACAAGTTTCCTCAAAGAGTTGATCGAAGATTCTAAGGTCGTCGTTTCCCAGGTAGCAGAGATAATAAATCCCGGCGGAGTTGAATCGAGCAAAGTGATTGTCAAGATAGTTGGTAATGAATTCGCCCTGTCTAAATAGTTCATTATCATGTGGCAGCATATCACCGCCATTGATGACTACATTTGCCCGAAAGTCTTTTGCTGCTTCGAATAGCCGCTCATATTTCCACTTGCTTCCGTGCAAGTCTGTTACAAATATCGCTCTCATCCCCGCCATTCCAATTTTTCACCCGGCTTTTTTGCTCTGATTGAATTTCCTTTTTTGTTTATTAAACCTGCTTTTTGCCTGTTTAACAGTTTTGAGTATGAAGGCAGTCATAATCGGACAATACCATAAGTAGCGTAAACAAAAAGACCTTTACCACAAAATGAATAATCATCGTGGCAAAGGTCTCGCTTATTAGATTTTAAGCCTCACAAACCTTCCAATTTTCATCAACCCATAATCCTGTGATCTCCACATTAAGACCGCAGGACTTAACGGTTTTAATCGCGGAAATCAAACAGCTCACCCCAGCCAAACGCCACGACATTCAGGGCAATAATCTATTTCTGATCAGACATTACAAGGTTTACATCGTTGCATGCTGGACACTTCATGTTTTATCTCTTCGTTTTACTGGTTTATCCACCCTCTTCGTTAGCTTTCTCCTCGGCAGACTCAGTATCTTCTTTTTCTTTCTTGCCTTCATCCTCGGATTCGCCGGTGTTGCTGGTCACTTCTCCAATTACCTGCTGTGCTTTATCGACTGACTCCGTCATTAATTCGCCGGCGACTTTTTTCGCTGCTTCTTCTGCCTGTTCGCAGCCACTCAGACCTATCAGTGACAGCAGACATGCCAGTACCAGTATTGATCTACTATAGCGTGTCCCGTAAATCTTGATACTCGCAGAAAGCAACTCGTGACGCATGTTTACTGCCAAAAATCTGAAAAAATAGCATCAAGACTTCCGGTATGCGCTATAAGAGTTCTCATTGTTTATCTCCTTAATTAGAAATTATTTTTTTTACCCCATGTTGCAAACAATAACAATCTTAAATGCGACCATCCACGAAGAGTCATACTGTCTTCGCCTCCGTCTGCGGCGGACAAAAGGCGAAGGGAAAGTCTTATTAAGGAAACCAACCAAGGCGCTACACCGAGAAACCGCACCGCAGTGGCCCCCATGCTACGAAAAAAGAATATAATATCAGCAAACTGTGATATGAAGAATGCAAAGCATTTGACACACATAGCATTGTGATTATAGTAGGTTGCTAATTTTTGAGATTGAGCCGAACATTGCTGAAAAGGCTGGAACGAGTTGTATCCATTCATTATTTATTAAGAACTTAGCGCCCTTCGGGCGGACCTTTTTAACAGGATTAACGGGATTTAAAGGAAAATCCTATCTGTGTTCTTTCCGTGCTGCGTTGACATTGTGATATTTTATTTATATCTGACGGATATGGATAACTATTTTAAAGCAGGAGAAAAACAATTTCGAACAAATCAGCAATAAAAGTTTTTTTATGGTTTTATGACATGGTCTGGAAAATGTTTATCCCGAGGCTTAGATTCAACAAACGTCTTGCTGACGGATATGAGCAGAGGATACTTAAAAAAAAGTTACCAAAAGCGGAACTGTGGATTCAGGCTGCTTCAGTTGGTGAATCATATCTGGCCGTTGAACTAATAAAAAATTTAAAGCCGGAATTTCCAACCAAAATTTTAGTAACTACCAACACTAAACAGGGCTTAGAAATCCTCGAACGATCAATTATAGATATTCTCAAGGAACGCAGAGGAATAAATGTATCTGTAGCGTACTTTCCTTTTGACAAACCGTCCATTATGAAAAAAGCTGCAAACCAGGTCCGCCCTAAAATAATGGTTCTTCTGGAATCTGAAATCTGGCCGGGTCTTTTCTACACATTAAAAAAATATGCTTGCACAACAATTATTATAAATGGAAGAATAACTGAAAAAAGTTTAAAGAGGTATCTTGTCTGGCCTTCATTATGGCGCGCTCTAAGGCCAGATAAAATTTTTGCCATATCTGATGATGATGCAGGTCGATTTGCCAAATTATTTGGTCCTAAAAACCTAACTGTTATGCCAAATATAAAATTCGACCGTTTAGGCTATACAGAAAGCTTTTCCCAGAAAGCAGCCCCCCTTGAAAAAATTATCGCTCCTGACACATACTTAATAATTCTTGGATCTGTCGGACACAAAGAGGAAGCAAAAGTTGAAAAGATTATCCTTGATATACGACGCAGGCAACCCAATACAGTTATTGGTTTGTTTCCAAGACATCTTCAAAGGATAAAACACTGGAAACATACCTTAAGCCGCTTGTCAATCCCTTTTATATTGCGATCAAATGCAAAAACTCTTGTTCCTTCCGGCGCAATCATTTTATGGGATATGTTTGGTGAGCTGAATTTTGCATACAGGCATTCAAATGCCGCTTTTGTAGGCGGAAGTCTTGCGCCTTTAGGTGGACAAAATTTTCTGGAAGCTTTAACTGCCGGAGTTATTCCCGTTATAGGCCCCTACTGGGATAACTTTTACTGGATAGGAAACGAAATAGTAAACCAGGGCCTTGTACGTATTGCTTTGAACTGGAAGCAGGTTGCTGATATTCTGATAGAAAATACAAAGGAGCCGCCTTCACATGAAGATGTGATTAACAAAGCTCTCAAGTATCTAAAAAACCGTCAGGGTGGTACAGCCCTTGCTTGCAGCATTATAACAAAAATTCTAAATAAAAAGTAATAGTTCACTTAGGAACGGGGACGAAATAACTTCCATAAGGAACGGGGACGAAATAACTTCCCCAACTATACATCACAGCTTCAGGCCGCCTTTGTCCGGTCTCAAATCACAAAAATATTGAAATAGCTCGCTATTCCTTCAACTTTTGTGATCTGGGATCGAACAAATTCGACCCAAATCTGTGCGCCTACTTGAGGAAGTTAATTCGTCCACGTTCCTAAGTAGGCGTATAGGCGTTGACCGTCCGGAAGATATAAAGACTGTAAGCAAAATTCTTCAGGGGAAAAATTGATTATATATGTAACCTGCTTGGCAAACTTTTTATTATCTGTTATAAAAAAATTCTATTAATGAGAACAGAGCATATTTGTTTTATTTGCATCAACTATTAACAGAAGGAAAGCAATCATGGCTTTAAGTGAAGAACTTCTCAATATACTTGCATGTCCAAAGTGTAAAGGCGATATATATATTAACGATACAAATGACGGGCTTATATGTGATAATTGTAAACTTTTATACGAAATAAGAGATGATATTCCTATTATGCTCATTGATGAGGCAAAAAGTATTGATTCTTGAAATATGAGCATACCCCAAAGCCCTAAACCTGCCAAACTTGTTACAGGGCTCTTTATGAAGGAAAAGAGCCTTATTGTTCCGGTTATAAGGGAACTTGTTGAAAAATTCGGCTCTATTGACATGGTTAGTCAGTGGCTACCCTTTAACTATACCAGCTATTACGAACCTGAAATGGGTTCTCCGCTTTTCAGACGAGTTCTTGCATTTAAATCTCTTGTTGAACAAAGTTCTCTGCCGGAAATAAAAATTATTACAAACAAAATCGAAAAAATATATTCAAAAAACGATAAGCGTCTTGTCAACATTGATCCAGGATATATGCTTCAAGAACGTTTTGTTCTCGCAACCGGCAAAAACTATGCACACAGAATCTACATAGGTATGGGTATCTATGCCGATCTTACCCTGATCTATCAAAAAGGATCATTTAAAAAATTATCATGGACATACCCTGACTATGCTGAAAAAAACATGGTTGCTTATCTTGAAATGGTACGAAATAAATATGCTGTTGATTTAAAAAATTAGGAGCAAAAAATGATGAAGAGCATGACTGCATATGCTAGTTCAGAAAGCACAAAAGAACAATTAACTGTTTCAATAGAAATTCGCTCCTATAACAGCAGACATCTTGATATTGCTCTGCGAGCCCCTCATGGTTATCTTTGTCTGGAAGATAAAATTAAAAGCATGATTTCTGATAACGTATCACGTGGCCGGATAGAAATTAAACTGCAAATAATAGATGATTCCAAAAACGCATATGGTTTTGATATAGATGAACCTAAAGCCTTGGCATACATTAATGTACTTTCCAAACTTAAAAACAAGTTCAATATAAACGCCGACATCTCCCTGGATCTTCTGGTGAACACAGGCGGAGTTATTAAGCCTGTTGAAACCGGCAAAGATATGGACATTTGTTGGGATAGTATAAAAACCTGCTTAAGCACAGCTCTTGATGACCTTAATGCCATGAGGAAAAAAGAAGGAAATTTCATCGCCAGGGATTTTACCAGTCGACTTGACTTTATTGAAAAAAGTACTGGTCAAATAAAAAAGGACTCCGGAAACCTATTATCTCATTATCAGGAACGACTGAAGGAGCGCATAACTGCATTAACAAAAGGCATGATTGATATCGACCCTGCAAGGATCGCACAGGAAGCGGCTTTTTTTGCAGATAGAAGCGACATCTCTGAAGAAATAGTAAGAGTTGAAAGTCATATAAAAGAATTCAGAGCTATTATGGACTCTGAGGAATCCGCTGGAAGAAAGTTAAATTTTCTACTTCAGGAATTCAGCAGAGAATTTAACACAATGGGAGCAAAGGCAGGGAATTCAAATGTGTCACATATAATTGTAACCGTTAAATCCGAGCTTGAAAAAATACGAGAACAAGTACAAAATATTGAGTAGCTTTAAGGTTTAAAAGGGAGGAAATATGAAACAGAAGTTGTTGAATATTGGTTTTGGAAGTACTGTAGTTGCTGATCGAATCGTGGCTATTGTACAGCCCAATTCTGCTCCAATGAAGCGACTTAGAAATGAAGCTAAAGATAATAAGCGTCTTGTAGATGCAACCCAGGGGCGTAAAACCCGTGCCATGATTATCATGGACAGTAATCATATTGTCCTTTCAGCTATACAGGCAGAAACGATATCTCTGCGATATACTATCCTTAAGGAATCTGACCTAAATTGTCATGAATGATCATCGAATTAGCAAGGCTTGTTCAAACCATAAAGAAAAGATTTGCTGTAATGGCAATCTTTTTATCATATCAGCTCCATCAGGCGCCGGCAAATCAACCCTTTGCAAAGCCATTCTCGACCGGATTCCGAATATGCTTTATTCGGTATCATACACAACAAGAAAGCCCAGAAATGGAGAACAGAATGGAATCGACTATTACTTCATTACAGAAGATGATTTTAAAAATAGAATAAAAAACAACAAGTGGGCAGAGTGGGCAAAAGTTTATGATAATTATTACGGCACTTCATCAGAATTTATTGATACGAGTTTAGCCGCTGGGAGTGACATACTCCTTGACATTGATTTTCAGGGCACATTACAGATTCTTGATCAATACCATGACAGTATAACTGTCTTTATAATGCCGCCCTCATTGGACAGGATTGAAAATTATTGACGACGATTTTTTCCAATCTATTGGCTCTATTGAGAAAGTATCAATAAAAAACGGATTTAAAGAAATAATTGCACAAACTAGGCCTGACCGAATAAATGCCTCCTCAATATCTACTGCGAAGGTTTTTGGCGTAAGTCATTTAATATTCGGTGTCGAAACTTTAACTCTTAATTTCTTAAAGTCCGCAGAGAAGACTAGTTCGAATGAGTGGGAATCATTAGCTTTCAAAGCTATAGAAATTTGCTTAACTTATGGGATCGGACCTAGACCGATTCTGATGATAGCTGCACCTTTAACTGATCTTTCCTATCTGAAATATTTGAAAAATACTATTAAAGACTGGAAAGTGTCCAATGGTATAGAAGTCTTATTTTCATTTTTCACTCCACATCCAGGCTTGAAGCTGCCTATTGATAAAAAGAGGTTTATAACTAATGACTTACGAAAATTTGATCATGTTAATTTGGTATATTTACCAAAGTCATATAGAAAAAACGATAGGTATAAGATTTTAGAAAATTATCATGAAATGGTGGAAACTACAGAGTCACATCGTTTTAATCCAAATATTGATGTGCATGAAAATTTTGGTGGTCCCTACAAAGCAGTGCAGGTTTGAGAATACCGCCCTGTTTTACTTTGTAAACACCTGATTTTTCTCTATATGCTGCCATAAGACATGATATGTAACTTACTGAAATTATTGACCCGCACTGTTTTGTAGGGACTACCAAAATTTTCATGAAAGGTACGATGTTTTTTTTGATATTATATTATAAATTTACCGATCACTTTGTGGGATTAAATATTTCCGTTACCCTAACGCCAAAAGTTAAATTCGCTTTTTAAGCATTTTACAATAGCAATGGAGCGAAGTAACAATGAGTCTATTAATATACTTTTTATTCTTTGTCGCTAGTATTATAGCAATTATTATTACTCCATCAAACACCCCTATTTCAACGCTGGCTTATAGCGTTGCAGCGGCTCTTGCCACAATGATTATTCAAATCATAACAAGCATAACAGGCAACATACGTGAAGGATTAAGTTTTATGTATCTTTTCTTTTTCTTTTATAATAAAGCAGTTAGGGTGTCAATATCATATCTATTCAGAATAAAAATTGAGGATAAATATCTCCTCGTCAAAGGAGGCCGCCTCAAACATCAATTTCAACCAGTTGGAGGAGTATATAAGTATTTGCCTTCAGCTAACCATATATTGACAACTCTGAACGTGCAAAGTGATAATATGATCTGTATTGATCAGGAAACAAAGGGCGACTTGCGCATAAGAATTAAGGGTAACCACTACCATGCATTATTTAAGTGGTTTTTTTCCCGTAAAAACAGAGAAATTTCGCCTACCAGAGAATTCATTGAAGAGCTGGTTTCTACAAACATTCTCAGTCGTAAAAACTTTGCATATATATTCTACGAGTATATTGGTTCACGTTTTTTAATTAATAAGCTTTCCCATTTTGCACAAGGACCTGAAGTCATATATGCGGACATCTATGATCTTTCACTGACAACAAATCAAGAAGAAGAAATGAGTCAATTATTAGCGGAAGGAGATGAAGAAAGATATATTTGGGTAACAGAAGAAGAAATTATGAAGGGAGGTGTTATGGACCCAAGTGACAAAACTAGCAAAATAAAAACAATCTCTACAACGGCACAATGGATAGTATAACAGGAAGAGACATTCATATGACCAAAATAATTACTATAACTGGAGATCTAGGAAGCGGAAAAAGTACAGTGGCCCAGCAGTTAGCAGAACATCTGCATTTTGGTTATATTTCGACGGGAATGATTCAACGCGATATCGCGTCTAAATATGGAATGACCACTCTAGAATTAAACAAATATGCAGAAGATCATCCAAAAATAGATGATGAAATTGATGGGTTTATAAAAAAACTCGCCAAGGCAAAAAAAGACATCGTCGTTGATTCCAGACTAGGTTGGTTTTTCCTCGATAAATCTCTAAAAATATACCTTATGGCAAATGTCGAAGTGGCAGCAACGCGCATTATGAGCGCAAATAAAAGAAAAGATGAAAAATACAATAGCATGGAACACGCCATTCAAGATATCACAGCCCGTAGAGCGAGTGAAGATTTCCGCTTTAATGGTTACTATGGAGCTGATTGTCAAAACTTGAATAACTTCGATTTAGTAATCGACACCACTTTTGCTTCGATCTCTGATGTATTTAATACAATAATTGATAATTATACCAAATGGAGTCAAAATGAAAGTATAGTTCATTGCTGGCTGTCTCCTAAAAATATTTATCCCACTCAAAACGTTGTTTCTCTTGCAAGAGACGACGCTAAAGAAATATCAAATTCTATAAAAGAAAAAGGATTTCAGGCGCCTGATCCAATCAGCGTTGCAGAATATAAAGGATATTTATTTATTGTGGATGGACATAAAAGAGTAAGCGCTTCTATTTTCCATAATCTCGCCTTAATCCCGGCAAAGATAGTCGCGAACGAACAAAATGATTTTTCTTGGGGAATCTCTGCAAAACAATTTGTGCAAGATCATTATAAAGCATCTTGGATATATGATTGGGAGGATGTTCACAGGTTTAGGTTTTCAAGGTATTTTGAACAATGAACCCTTCAATAGATGTTATTATTCAATTAATTCAACAAGATGCTTGGATGACGGATGTACTGAGAATAGTACAAGAACTTCATCTTCCTGATTCATGGGTAGGAGCTGGATTTATAAGAAATAAGGTATGGGATTGGTTACATCACTACCCTCGAAGGACTATGTATGAAGATATCGATATTATTTATTTTGATAAAAGTCAAAGAGTTAAAAATAATGACAAAGAACTCGAGAAACAATTAAATAATGACCATTTTATGGGTATAAAATGGTCAGTTAAAAACCAGGCAAGGATGCATTTACATAATAATGATCATATGTATCATTCTACATATGGTGCTATTTCTCACTGGACAGAAACAGCAACTTGCATTGCAGTTAGGTTAAATCTCTATGGAAAATTGAAGTTGATAGCCCCATATGGAGTCGATGATTTGCTAAATTTGATTGTAAGACCCACACCATATATATCACCTAATATCGAGGTATACCGCCAGAGGATGAGAGCAAAAAAATGGGAGCAAAATTGGCCCAGACTAACCATTCTGGATCTATCATGAAAACTGCAATTGTGACCGGTGCAACGCGAGGAATAGGAAGAGAGATTGTTTTAACGTTGGCAAAGGAAAATATAAGCGTTGTCGCTTGTTATCACAAAAGGCATGATTTAGCAGAACTATTAAAAGAAGATCTTGCAAAAATTAATGCAAACTACCGTTTGGTTGCAGGAGATATTAGCAACCCTCATGTTTTAAATACTATAATTGAAACTTGTATTAGCTCATATGGTAGTATTCATTATTTAGTAAATAATGCAGGTATATTTGAGAGAAGAACAATTGAAGCAATAAGTAGAAATGATTTTGATTGCTGCCTTGATATAAACTTAAAGGCACCATTTTTCCTTATAAAAGGATGCATTCCTTATATGAAAAGTCAAGGATACGGAAAAATTGTTAACATTTCTTCAACACTAGCATATTCAGGCTATTCATATGGTGCACACTATACCTGCGCTAAAGCTGGCATAATCGGCTTGACAAAAAGTTTGGCTGTAGAACTTGCACCTGAGATTAATGTGAATGGTGTTGTACCTGGTTTTATAGAAACGACTAACTTAAGTGAAGATAGTTCGGGAAGAAGAGCGGAGCGGTTAAAAATGATTCCCAAAAATAGAATTGGGTGTCCAGAAGATATTGCAAAAGTAGTAGCCTATCTTCTGTCTGATCATGCAGACTATATTACCGGTGAGCTAATTAATGTGTCCGGTGGACTTTATATCTGATCTACCAGGATAACAGGTATTACTAAAATGAGTATGTTCGACTCAAAACCGAATCCATTATATAGTAGACCAAATGGAGGTTTATTAATCTCTTTAGAAGGATGTTCTGGCGCAGGAAAAACATTCACCATAAAAAAAATACTTAAAGAATACAATGATATCATATGTATCTCCGAAGTCTCTGACAATAATGATAAATTTGTTAAAGATATCATAACAACTATGCGACGACTAAATAAAAAAGATGATATATTTTTCTTAGACGCTACCCCAATACCAACTTTATTTTTGTTAATTTCACTTTGTATATACAACTATGAAAATAAAATCATTCCAGCATTAGCTCAAAATAGATTAGTAATTATGGATCGTGGGATAGATTCACCAGCGCTACTGCAAAGTATTTTGCATCACTTTACTAATTATAACCAAGATGACGTCATAAATATGTACATCCATATTATCTCAATAATTACGTCATTCATATTTCCTCCAGATGTAACATTTATTATAGATGATGATTTTGAGGCTTGCATAGAAAGAACACAACAACGGGAGCAATACCCTCTAAATGAAAATGAACTATTATTCTTACAACGAGTACATAGTGGTTTTCGAGCTATATCCTCAACGGCTAACAGACTTAATTTAGGCAACACAAATAATATCATTCACTATATAAAAACCCTTATCTTGAATCACCAAAAACACGGCACTGTATCATGAACAAAGTGGTACTTTGGACTTTATCAACAACTTGCAACTTAGATTGCATGTACTGTTATTATAAACAAGAAGGGCGACGTGGGATCTATTCTTCCAGAATGTTAGATGCAATTGAAAAAATAAAGGATATTGCACCAGATATCGTTTATCTGTCCGGTGAGCCGACTATAATAAATGAAATTTATTATATTATTCGTCAATTGAAACAAAAAAGTAAAGTTGTGCTTACATCAAATGGCGTCTTGATAGATAAAGACTATGCAGAATCTTTACTGCAGACCTCAGTTGATGGAATAATGATATCCATAGATGGCCCGGATGAAACCATCCATAATTTATTTCGCAGCAGCTTTAATGATGCTATAAATGGAATAGAAGCAATAGAAAAAGCGAGGAAAGATAACCCTTATCCGAAAATAGGAATAACAACCGTTGTGCATAGAGCTAACATTGATTATATTGAAGAGTTGGTGCTGCTCTGCCAGTCCTTACGATGTGATTATATTCATTTTCAACCAATTTTTTTACCGCTAACTGACAAAAATTACAATTTATCCTTAATTACACAAGAATTGTACCAATTATCATATACGCTCAATACTCTAAAACTGAAGCATGAAAGACAAGGGATCTTGCTTTCATCGAAACAATATATCAAGGCACTAAAAAATTTTTCTCAGACAGGAACCTTTGGTGAAATAGCTTGTCCCGCAGGAAATTCCTTGTACTTCATCGATGAAAATTTACAAGAAAAAAAATGTCCGTCACCATTAGTTACTTTAGATGGACCTTGTGAGCCGAGTTTAAATTGTATAAACATGATAGAGTTGGCATACAATAACTTTGTGTAATCGAAAGAGTAGCCCTTTGAAAAAATTCTGACAAGATAACAGGATAAACAAGATTTTGTTTCAAGTAAATAGACAATGTTAAGTCTCATATTAGCTATCCGGCGTAAGGTAAGGGATTTTGATGAGGATTTACAGGATGAGCTTTGATATTTTAATCCTGAATATCCTGTTAATCCTGTCAAAAAACTCTCTTTGAAAGACCTCGTTACATAATTTTAATAAAAGTTATTCACTACAATTTGAAGACAGAAATACTATATGGTTTCCATCCTGTTTTTGAAGCTCTCAAGGCCGGCAGAAGAAGTTTTTTTGAGCTATATATTGCAAAAGACAAAATACCAAAACCATTTGAAAAATTGCCGGCAATAGCTAAGTTCAGAAAGATATCTGTTAAAAAACTAAAGCCATCTCAACTTAAATATTTAACCAAAACTGATTTGCATCAGGGAATTGGAGCAAAAGTAAGTCCATATCCATTTGTTAAACTCAATGATATTGTTAATGGACCACAACATCTTGATATCAAACAGTTATTTTTGTTATTAGACAATGTGGTAGATCCGCATAATCTCGGCGCTATAATCAGAACAGCTCTTTGCGTCGGAGTTAACGGTGTAATAATTACAAAAGACAGATCCGCCTTGCCCACACCCGCAGTCTCCAAAGTATCTGCCGGAGCGCTTGAGCATGTTAATGTGGTATGTGTAACAAATATCGTAAATACAATAAAGATATTGAAGAATAAAGGCTTGTGGATTTATGGAATGGATAAAAATACAGATAAAAACATTTTTTCCTGTGATTTTTCAGGCCCGCTTGGCATCGTTATTGGCGGAGAAGGCAAGGGCATACGCAGCCTTGTCAAAAAACAATGCGATATTTTGATTTCAATACCACAGATAGAAAAAATAAATTCCCTGAACGCCTCTGTTGCAGCGGCAGTTGTAATGTATGAAGTATTCAGGCAGAGCAATTTGACAATTCCACAATCAAGCAAAATCTAAGGAATTGATAGGGAACATAGACAAAGTTTCGGGTGAAAAAGGAAAGAAATGATGGATTACAAAAAACCAAAACGATACTTTGAAAAGTCAGGGGTAGTTGATCCAGGCGCATCCTATTATGTTCCCCTGAAGAATGTTACCAATATGGACAATCAGGATATTAAAACTATGGTTGACCTGGGGAGGTACTTTTCCATATTTGCTCCGAGGCAAAGCGGCAAGACCACCTTTTTTGAGGGCTTTTGCCATGAACTGGAAAAAGAGACTACCTACATGGCTATCCTTCTTAGTTTCCAGGATTACAAAAATCTCAATTCACAAAGATTTTATCAATTAATTCAAAAAGATCTTTACAAACAACTGGTAAACAGGCTGGCCGATGTGGATTGCCCTAGGCTTGATGCGGTTAGAGCGTACCTGGATACGCATAATATTTTCGATCATATCTGCTTTCGTGAGTTATTTGAAGAACTAAATCGCATGATAAAATTGAAAAAAATCGTTATTTTCATAGACGAGTTCGATGGCATCCCAATAAACGAACTGGAAAATTTCCTGACCACCTTAAGAGAACTCTATCAAAGATACAAAAAGCGGACAGACAAAGCTCTTTACTCCGTGGGACTGGTGGGCATACGCAACATTACCAAGCTGATTGTGGGGGGTGTCTCCCCATTTAATATCGCTGACCAGGTGAAACTTCCGCCTTTTACTCTAATGAATGTCCGTGACCTTTATGCCCAATATACAAAGGAAACCAATCAACCCTTTACTGAAGATGCAGTAAAAAAAGTATTTAATGAAACAGCCGGCCAGCCCTGGCTGGTGAACCGCATAGGCACCCTTCTGACGATTAACATAAAGCCTGAAACCACAGCCCCAATTACTGAAGAAGATGTGGAAAAGGCGATTGACATTCTTCTCTATGAAGAAAACAGCCATTTTGATAATATCACTGAAAAGGCCAAACAATACAAAGAGACTTTTATAGACATTGTTTTTGATGGGGTTGAATATATTCCTGGCGATGATGAGCAGTCCCTTCTTTTGACGCATGGTTTGATTAAGGCAGAAGGAAAGAATATTAAGGTCAGCAACCCTATCTATAAAAAAAGGTTCACCAAGACCTTTTTTCGGGAATCCGGGGCAATTGTAGATGTATCTGTTAAGGGCTACTTTAGACCTGACGGACTTCTGAACATGGGAGCCGTTTTATCTGATTTTGAGGAATACATCATCCAGATCGGTGTAAGCGCCTTTTACAAAAGCCAAAAGCCATATGAGAGAACAGGACAGTTTCTGCTGACTGCCTGGTTGTACCAGTTTGTAGAGGGCAAAAAAGGGGAGCTTCGTTACGAGGTGCCAAGCGGATTGGGAAGAATGGATATCCTCTTGACCTACCGGGGACATAAATACATTATCGAAACCAAAATAAACCGCTCACACGGGAATCGCGCCTTAAACAAAGCAATTAATCAACTGTGCAGCAAATACCTTTTAACAGAGCGTGCCAATGAGGGATATGTGGTAGTTTTTGATCTTAAGACAATGGTGGGTGAATTATGTACTCCACAAAAACATCAAGCGGAAGGAAAAGAGATATTGAGTTTTAATATCGGGATAGGAAGGTAGGGGCCTACAGATTATCACACAAATTTAAAAACCGTTTGAAATCATACTATCTCTACTTATCCTACCGCTATGAAAGCCCCACTCTATTTAGTGCCCGAACGAAAACTAGAAAATTTTTTCAAGTTCAAGGAAGGCGCAAATTTTAACCGCAGGAATACATGGGATATTTTGAGGATTAAAATTTAAGCCTGACGCAGAAATTGGGAAAATTAGCAGTTTTCGTTCAGGCACTATTTATAAAGGTTCGGTAATTGGCCGATCTTCCCACAAAAGCTGGAGAACAATGTCGATCAGTATTGATACCATGAATTGGGAAAGGTGGATTGACCAGATATTGTAAAATTTCGTGCCGGTAAATGGTAGCCCCCACAAAACATTACAGGTCAATAATTTTAACAAGTTACATGTCATAGCTTCTGGCGACACATGGCGAAAAATCAGGTGTTTACAAAGCAAGACAGGGCGATGTTTCCAAACCTGCATTGCTTTGTAGGGACTACCAAAAAATCCGCCCGAAGGAGCGCTAATTTAACGAAAGGAATTTAAATTAATGGAAAACATGAAAAAGATAACAATAAATAATGATGGGAGTTTAAATATTCCTGACTTCCCTGTAATTGCCTATATTGAAGGAGATGGAATAGGCCCTGACATTTGGCGTGCAGCAAGCCTGGTGATAGACAGCTCGGTCCAGGCAGCTTACGATGAAAATAAAAAAATATACTGGCTCGAGGTTTACGCCGGTGAAAAAGCATATCAAAAAAAAGGCGAATGGCTCCCTTCTGAAACTCTTAACGCAATACGTGAATACGTAATAGCCATAAAAGGACCGCTGACAACTCCGGTAGGAAAAGGAATAAGAAGCCTGAATGTTACGATAAGGCAGGAACTGGATCTTTATGCATGTGTACGTCCGGTAAAATACATAGAACATGTTCCAAGTCCTATGAAAAATCCGGAGAAGGTTGACATGGTCGTCTTTCGGGAAAACACGGAAGATGTATATGCCGGCATTGAATGGGAATCAGGAAGTGACGGAGCAGGCAGCGTAATTTCCTTTCTAAAAGACAAAATGGGAATTTCTATACCGGATGATTCAGGTATAGGCATAAAACCCATAAGTGAAAAAAACACCAAGAGGCTTGTAGCAATGGCTATTTCATATGCTATTGATAACAGCCTGTCGAGCGTTACTCTGATGCACAAAGGCAACATAATGAAATTTACGGAAGGAGCTTTCTGTCAATGGGGCTACGAAGTTGCAAAAGAACGATTTGATGAAAAAACCATTACTGAAAACGAACTTTTTGATAAGTATAACGGTAAGCTGCCAAAAGGGAAAGTTGTCATAAAAGACAGAATCGCCGACATGATGTTTCAGCAGGTACTTCTCAGACCTGAAGAGTATCAGGTGATCGCCACTCCGAATTTGAATGGAGACTATATTTCAGATGCTATAGCGGCACAGGTAGGCGGTCTTGGCATGGCTCCAGGTGCAAATATCGGCGATAAATGCTCGGTTTTTGAGGCAACACACGGCACAGCGCCTAAATATGCAGGGCAAGACAAGGTGAATCCCTGCTCTTTAATTCTCTCCGGCGCAATGATGCTGGACTATATGGGGTGGAAAAAAGCATCAACATTAATAAGAGATAGCATTAAGTCCACCATTAAAGATGGTACTGTTACATATGATCTCGCCCGTCAGATAGAAGGTGCAAAAAAAATAAAATGCTCCGAGTTCGCTAATAAAATAATTGAAAAAATGGTAACAATTTAGCCTTTTGAAAAAGAATCTGACAGGATAACAGGATAAACAAGATTTGTAAGCGTTCACGGAACATTGAAATTAGAAATTCGGCCTTCATGCTTTTGTACTGTTCTTCCCAATTTCCAATTTCAAGTTTCAAGCCGTGAACGGCTACAATAATTTAAATCCTGAATATCTTGTAAATCCTGTCCAAAAAAATAATATTTAAAAACGCTGAAATAAGTGTGGATAAAATCCGTGATTCCTGACAATCGAGCTGCTATCCGTAGTTTATTCATTTGGATGACAAGAGCATTGAGAGAAGCTGTATGGCCATCCAAATGTTTGGTCTGCGGATCTTTTTTCCAGCCCGAAATGTATAAAAATTATAATTTGCCTGTTAAAATATTTAATGATGAATCAATTTTAGCTTATAATAAAAAATCTGCCTTTCACAAATTGATGCTTCCCTTTTTATGCCCTTCCTGCTCTACAGGTTTTGTGCCGGCCGAATCCCCCTTCTGCTGCATATGCGGCATCATGTTTAAAAGCCGCATCGGGGATGATCATGTCTGCGGGGAATGCATAAAGTCGCCGAAAAAATTCCGAATGGCACGTGCAGTTGGCGCATATGAAGGGACACTAATGAAAACCATACAGCGTTTAAAGTATAAAGGCAAAATCCAGTTGGCGCGACCACTTGGTATACTTTTATTTTTCGCTTTCATCAAATATTGGAATAATAAAAACAGAATTGATCTTATTGTTCCTGTTCCGCTTTATATTAAACGCTTTAGAAAACGAGGCTTTAATCAGGCTTATCTTTTAATCAGAGAATGGTTCTCATATGCCGATGCCTTTAATGTCGAGCTGTCATATTCAAAAATTGAAAAAAATGTTCTTATAAGAAATAAACACACGCAACCTCAGATCGGCCTTGACCGAAAACAACGCAAGGCAAACATCAAAAACGCCTTCAGCATAGGCAATTCATCAAAAATTACTGGAAAAAGCATACTTCTTATTGATGATGTTTACACAACAGGAGCAACGGTAAATGAATGTACAAAGGTTTTATTAAATAAAGGAGCTAAAACTGTTGATGTCCTCACACTTGCACGGGGTATGTGAAAATAAATGAATAATAAAATTTTTAAGGCGGGAACATTTCAATTTGATGTCAAGCCTGGAGATATTGAATCAAATCTCGCAAAAGTTATCGAAGGGTTACATATTTTAGGGGACAGCGATGTTAATATAGCAGTTCTTCCGGAAATGTGGTCCTGCGGATTTGATAATAACAGACTGATTGATCATGCCAAACAAACACCATTTATTATTGATACACTCTCAATAACAGCATCCAGATACAATATGATTATAGCTGGTTCTTTGCCGGAAGCTTCGGGAAAAAATATTTTCAATACAATTTATGTTATTGACACCAATGGCGATATAGCTGGATATTACAGGAAAATCCATCTTTTTCCTCTTACTGAAGAAGATAGGTATTTTTCTGCAGGAAACAGGGCGGTAGTGTGCAATACTTCTATATGTCCTATGGGCTTGATGATATGTTATGATTTAAGATTTCCGGAGCTTTGCAGATCAATTACTCTTAAAGGCGCCCTTGTAGTTATAATATCGGCACAGTGGCCATTAGGCAGAATCAGGCATTGGGATATTTTATCGCAGGCAAGAGCTATTGAAAATCAAATTTTTATTATAGCAACTAACAGATGCGGCAAGGAAAAGGGAATTGAATTTGGCGGCCATTCTCAGATCATTTCACCAACCGGTGAAATCCTTTCAATGGCTGAACAAGGAGAATGCGCTTCAGCAACTGAGATAAACCTTTACAAAATAAAGGAATTTAGAGATAAGATTCCTTGTTTAAAGGATAACTGATAACTGTTCACGGTTGTCGGTTGTCGGTTGTCGGTTGTCGGTTGTCGGTTAACAGTAAAAGTTTTCCGCATGAATCATGGACAATCCATAAAAAAACAGCCTGCGCTAAAGAAACAATGCATCCCAGCCCGTTTCAACACATTTATTTAACAGGATAAAATATGCTTCTTGATAACAAGACAAGATCAAATGAAAACAGCCAGTTTAGAGTTTTTGATCTATTAGCGGACTATGTTGAAACCGGCAGGGTTGATATTGTAACCGGCTATTTTTCTGTCAGCGCCATTGCAAAACTATGAGGATGGTTTTACAATCAAAAGATTTTTTCAGGGCAATCACAAAGTTCTGATGGTAATCGATGAAAGCCACAACTTAAGAAACGACAAATCATCGCGGTACAAATTTCTGGTCGATAATATCCTGCAGAAAAATAAAGAGTTTTTTGAAAGAATGCCAAACGGCATTTTTACCGGTTTTAAATCCATTCCGGATAAACAGTATCCTGAACTGCACGACGGC
>Ga0255428_1064_pt1 | contig 28243 bp, 32 predicted proteins | sample ANMaggSSYBR02J13_FD_182654 | JGI IMG/M metagenome (GOLD analysis project Ga0255428, IMG submission 182654) | Sediment cell enrichment communities from methane seep in Santa Monica Basin, California, United Staets - ANME aggregate JGI... | ecosystem: Environmental > Aquatic > Marine > Cold seeps >... | reverse complement strand
GGGTACTTTCATGCTAAATAATAAAAAGTCTCACGTTTCACTTATCAACCATATCAAATGGCATTGGAGTGCCGTCAGGTATTGAATGGATATACCTGTTCCTGAATTCCTTATCACGCATCAGGCATGATGGAGGGGTTTTCCTGTAGGTTTTACCCATACGCTTCCAGATAACTTTCAGCGGTTCATCCCTGATATTCCCGAACTTCAGTGGCGTATAAGCACAGGGCAGCACGTCGCCTCCCGATGTGATATGTACCCACCGTCGGCCCGCAAAACAGCCGAACATGTCAGGGCCCATGAAGTATGGGAATGCAGTAATACGGGGTCCGTCCCTGAGCTTGTTCTTATCTTTCTGGAACCGCCCCAGCCTGTCCACGTCATTTGGACCGATGGTCTCGTCCTCATGGTCCAGCCACCGCCCCACTGCAATGATCTCATAGAGTGACATCTCGTGCATACCCTTATTCTCTGCAAGAGAATAGAAATCCTCAAGCTCGTCAATGTTATCAGGCGAGACCACCACGAACATATCAGCAAGGATGCCGGCCGCAAGGGCATTATCAATACCTTTCATTGCATCCTCATATGAGCCGACCCGTCCCCTCACCCTTTCGTGTTCCTCCTGACGGGGGCTGTCAATACTGATCCTCACGGCATACAGTCCAGCAGCTTTAAGTTCTTTAGCCTTCTCCGGTGTCAGCCCGTACCCGGACGAAAATGAGGTGGCAATGGCCCTGGACTTATCCACATGCCTGACCATATCTGCCAGGTCATGCCTGAGCATAGGCTCGCCGCCGTCAAAGGATATAAGATATGAGCCCAGTTCAATGGATTCATCTATCACCCTGTTGACCTCATCTAATGAGAGTTCGGGGTCTGCAATGATATCAGCGGCGCCGCAGTGGATGCACTTGTTAGGACAGCGCATAGTGATGCCGATAGATGACTGGTCAGGTAACCTTCTCTTCAATACTGAAGCAATCTGGGCAGAGATCAGGCGGTCAAAGGCAGTACTGGGTATCGGGGGGGCCCAGGATGAGAAGATGATCTTCTTGTCGTCAACAGAAATGGGTTTTTCTTCGAGGAATATCTTGTTAATACGGTTAACGATTGGTTTTGCCACAGGTGAAAGTGTGCCTTCCGGCACTAATTGTACTTTACCGTTCTCGGTATTGGCGTTTAGTTTAATGTATGATTTGTCATATACTCTCATTTATTCCCAACATCCTTTTAGAGCCAAAGTGAACATGAAGTTATATCCCAGTTAAATCCTAGTTATACCCCATATTTTGAAGGACATCCCATTACAAGGAAATTAGCCTCTACTTTATTCTCTGATACCAAAATACCCCTTACAGATACTTTCTCACCGTCGCCCAGTCCGTCAGGTCGGTCACCACGGTATAATACCTCGAGATCTGCATTACCATCTGTCAATATGAAACCAGTTTCTTGTGTACCGACATTTAACGTACCCTGCTTCACATTACCAGTGATATATACAGGCTGGTCAATATAAGCAGTGACGTTCTGGGTAACTTCAGTCACTGTGAGGTATTCTGATGAAAAGTCCAGCCCCCACATTCCAATGATGGCTATTAGTATGATCGCTACAACAGATATTGTAACCTTATCTTTTTTCCTCATGGTATTTTTTTCCAAATATCGATTATTCTTTCCAGATATCTAATCCTTAAGGTGTCCTAATAATTCCATCTGCCTGTTGAGCTGTTTTCGTGTCTGTAAGAGCATGAATATATAGACCAGGAAAACGACCCATACAATACCAAATGCTGTCAACATGGATCTGGCATATACCAGATTCGATATTAGAGTTTCCACAATATCGAATCTACATGTATTTATTGGACTTATAATTAATGAACTGATATTTAATCCAGATATTCCACTGTATATATATAAATTATCTTAGATTATATTAGTTTTGGAGAAAACTTTAATTAGTTGGACATATTCAATAATGTAAGGTGATAATATGGAAAGTTTGAAAAGATTAGTCATTATATTTTCAATTATATTAGTAGCATCATTATCTTTCAACCTGATATCTTCAGCAGATTCAGTAGGTAATAGTTCTGTGATAACAGAAGATGATGCAATAAATGCTTCAAAACAGTATCTGAATGACAGCGATGATTTCAATGTAACAGGCAATTTGACTGTAATGAAAATCGAGCTGGAAAAAGAAAAGAATGTACTCGTTTATAATATTGAATTGAAAGACGGAGCCGACATTGAATATCGAGTCATTGTTAATGCTGAGACTGAAGTCATTATCAGTTCAGAGACTTTAGTCATTGTTGATGGAGAGACCGAAGATATAATTCAGCAAGCTGACATTAAACCCGGGAAGTCTGAAAAACCGGATATAGACGCTAAAGAGAAGAAACCCAAGACACAAATGAAGTTCATGGCAGAGGACGATGACAAGTTTAATGGGAAGTATGTATCCTTTGAATACAATGATTCCAAAGGTGAGATAACGAACTTCACCCTGGACGGTACTCCTGTATTTTCAAGCATCTCAATCGATGACTGGTCTCCGGTCATAAAGCATAGTGGTTCTGAGATACGATTTGAAATGAAGAGCAAGTCTGATAACGATGATGACGAGGATGGAGTAGAAAGGATCACACTAGAGATCCACGATAATCCCAAGGGCCTGATAAAGGTAGACGTTAAAGGGAACAAGAACGTGACATTTGTACTGGCCGACGATATTTCGGGCAAGGTTAACGACCCTAAGAACGCAGTAAACCTTTCTGGAGAACTCAACGGCACGCTGGTGCAGATTGGCCATGAAAATGGTACAGTTGACTTTTCGAAAGACGGCAGCAAAAACTTTACCGCCAATGTTACTGATGCCAAGCTGATGTTCAGGACACACCCGGTAACCGTTATGACTCAAGCACAGTTCAACCACCGTAACCAGGTTACGACCGGCATAATGGCTGGCGATGTAGGTGCTGAGGTAGACATAGAGGGTGGGGATTCCAGCAGTACCGTGGTTTATGACAGCCTTAATATCTCTATCGAGCAGGTAGAGAACAATACTGTCAGTATCAATATCAGCTCCGAACTCTCCCAGGGCACCACTGTTTCCTTAAGTGTCAGCAGTGACATCCTGGAGGTCATGCAGGAAGAGAATGTTACTATTCTCTTTGACGGAGAACAGATACAGATAGCAGATAATTACGACGATATCATGAACCCTAATGACGATGACGGGGCTGCAGAATACCTGGTGGTCGTGGGCTCTGAAGACGTGGAAGTGTTGGTATCCATACCACATTTCTCAGCACACTCCATTACCATAACAACAGGGGACGCCGGGGATGCAGGAGCTGCCGGAACTGCCTTACCGGACTTACCTGCCACAGAAGAGGAAGCCACGGGAGTGCCAGGGTTCGGATTCGTTCTCGCTACTCTCGGGTTACTTATGGTCTATCTACTGGGGCGCAGGGAGTAGAGTAGAGAGGAGTAGATTGGAGTAATAAAATATTCCGGTGAGGGGGGTTCAAGCCCCCTCCACACCTTCCATTTTCCACATTATCGGTTGTACCTCTCCGAGTCTATGTACACCATATCCCTGGGTATCTCGTGTTTGTGCCGGTCCAGGTAATCTGTTATTTGTTTCATATCTTTGGGATAATACCGTGCGATACTCTTCCCGTACTCAACACCCTCACTGCTCAGTACATATTCATATCTCTGGGACCAGTGACCATTCATATCATAATAACGCAGGTCCTCGTCCACCAGGCCCATGGCTGTCAATTTCTGGATATCCTCAAACAGGCTGTCCGAATAGGGGAAACCGTACCTGTCATGAAAGCGGTAATCCAGCAGGTTACCCAGACGTTCCTGCCGTCCCAGGTGCCTGACCAACTCGTACAGGCAGGTAATGTTCCTGATGCGCGGAATCAACAATCGCGTACCATCTTCCTTGGAGAACATGTTATGCAGGCAGTAGAACAGCAGCATAACGCCTTCGATGTTCAGGTATTTCTCGTTCCTGATAAAACGTAAAAGGTCAGGGGACAGCTCCTCGATCGTGGCCAGTATGTCACCGGATATGACCTCCAGTTCCCCTGGTTTTATTCCTGAGAACACACACAGGGATATCTGGCGGGATATGGACCTTACCAGGCCATTGGCAAGGGCCGATTCATCATACAGGAAATGTTCTTCCCCACCCCTCAGGATACGGGTGCCCTTTGGTACACCCTTTGCTACTGACAGGTCGATCAGTACAGGTATGTTATAGTGCCGGGAAAAGCGCTTGGCCAATTCCCGCTCGAACATCTTCTTGGCAGCACCGTAACGTGCAATAGTGGACAGCGCCATCCTTATACTGGGTTTTAGTGTTTTCTGGTTGAACCGTACCGCAGTATTACATATCCTCCCTTCCCTGATGCGCTGGAGCATATCCCTTGCAGAAGGGGGACCTTGCTGCCTGATAAAATCCAGCAGGTCGCCGTCATTAAAGATCGTAAAGAACTCAGAGAGACTCAGTACAATAGCAGTGCGATCATCCATCGTATCAAGGGTATCTTCCAGGGCCCTTAGCAGCATTGCACGAACGCTCTGGGTTACCGGATTATGAATAATGGCAGAATAGTGGTGTGAGCGGGCAATAAGCATTGATTCTGCTGCCGCTATAGCCATATCCTCCTCATAACTATCAGTACCACCCAGAACGATACGGTCGTTATCCAGGATCAGGCTGCCAACGATCTGCTCCACATCGATCAGTCCCAGGGATACGCCTGTATGGTATGAATCTCGCATGAGAAAATCGATCCTGTCGGCATCGATATCACCAGACACTATCTGGGATAGATAGGGTTTCCCTGAATTCTCAACATCCCCTGTAGCCATTGCAGAGATCTCTTTGAAGAAAACATTGACATCGACCCCGAATTGAGATATCACCTCACCTGCTATGTTGTCATACATTGGGAAATTATTTGTAATAATGTGGGCCGTGAAGGTCTCATGACTGGAAAATCGTATCCCGTTTATAACAGGCATATAATCCGGGTTCCTTGCCAGTACTGCCTCTACAGAGTGAGAGAACGCGGAATGCCCTACATCGTGCAGCAATGCAGCCACCCTTACCTTCTGCACTTCGGTTTCATCCAGTCCAAGGGTACGTGCGATAAGGTTTGCCACATACATAGCACCTATGCTGTGCTCATACCTGGTGTGGTTGGCACCTGGAAATGCAATATCTGCCAGCCCCAACTGCTGGATACGCCGCAGACGCTGCATCTCACGGGTCCCGATAAGAAGAGACTCCAGATGGCTTATGGGAATATGCCCGTGCAGGGGGTCATGGATATTTCCGGCAGGTTGCATGAATTGTTATTTATACAGATGACACTTAAAAACTTGCATATGGCTGTTGTGAATAACTTTTTATATGATTCACTCGCTAAAGTGGATTTGCAACCCTCTATGATGTTTTTTGTCAAAACACGTTGGGTTTTTATCAAAATACGTTGTGTTTCTATCAAAATAAAATACGTTGTGGACTCGTAGGGTAGCCAGGATATCCTAGCGGGCTTCGGAACCGTACCATCAAAACTGGCGGTCGGTGTAGATACCCGCAGACCCGTGTTCGAATCGCGGCGAGTCCGCTATTATTTACCAGACGTATATTATCAGATAGATAGTATCAGATCAATTTTTAATGAGGAAGCTGATAAGATCAGGACTTAGTCGAGTCTCCTCAGTCATTTTAGTGTATATGTTCTTTTCAGAAACTCCTTCCTTCTTCAGATCGCTGATCCGATCCATGATACTTGCCTTGATCTCGTAGTATTCGTTAATATCCTTGCGGTGTCCCCATACATCGCCTTCCATAAGCTGGACTTGTTGCATTTCCAAAAACATTCCAATAGACTTTGAAACAGTCTTTTTATAGGAACTTGGAATGTGAAGTGCCTTGAGCCCGGGACATCTATTGACCAGGGCAAAAATGTCTTTGTTGGAAGGCCTGAAAGCCAGGTGTACTATCTGTTCATCTGAATCCAATGTGCTAATTTCGTCCTTTGAACTTACAACTCTAATTTTCACTAATATCGACTTCCTTTAATTTTTATCCTCTTTAAGGACTATATTGTCCCCTTAGATATAAATCTATTTCGCAGATCAGAAATAAAATTAAGTATGTATCTTAACATTGAATACGAAATAGTTATGAGTAAAGCACCCCATTCTCGGAATTGTGAGGCAAGTTGATAAATCCTTAAGAAAAACTGCAGTCGAAATTCAAAAATGTACTCATGGCGGCCGGTTTGCTGAAAATGCCAGACAGAACATGACTGAATTACTGGATTTCAGTGCCAACTTCAATCCCTTAGGTCCACCTGATATGGATGCAATCGAAAAAATTGCAATACATGCAATTAATGATATTGAGTGGTATCCTGACAATCGTTATCCTGATTTTAAGAGGGCAGCTGCCGTATTTGCAGGCGTGGACCCTGAAAACATCGTTCCTGCCAACGGCTCCTCTGAGCTGATAAGACTAATAGCCGAGACCATCCTGGATGAGGGTGATACTGTAATACTGCCCCAACCTACCTTTGGTGAATATGAGCTTAACATCAAACTTATGGGTGCAGTACCAAAACACATTGAGTACAGGAACGTGTACCGTAATATCGGGTCAATTACAGATGAGATGCTTGCTGCATCAAAAGCTGTGTTCATCTGCAATCCGAACAACCCGACCGGCACACTTATCCCAAAGCCGGAGTTGGAAAAACTGGCCCTGAAGTGCCAGGAAAATGAAACATTCCTGATAATCGATGAAGCATTCATTGAACTCGCTGACCCTGGCCACAGCATGGCTGCGAAGGTTAACAAGAACCCCTTTATTATAATTATGCGTTCTCTTACCAAGATATTTGCCATTCCAGGGGTCAGGATCGGGTACGGTATTGTACATACTGATGTGGCAAACCGGATGGAAAATGTCAGGATACCCTGGAATTTGGGTACAATATCTACAGCCCTGGGTACCTGGTTGCTGGAAACACATGCTGCTGACCCTTCGTACCTTGAACGTTCAAGAGAGTTGATCCATACTGAGCGAGACTGGTTGATGAACCATCTATCCCTTGTAAGGGGTTTTGACCCGCTGCCCAGCGATACCAACTTTATCATGGTCAGGATTCGGGATTTCAGCATGGATTCCAGGGAGATCGACCTGCGCTTGCGCAGTCTTGGAATTCTTATACGTGACTGCGGATCATTCAGACGGGCTGGCAGGGACTATATCAGGGTGGCGGTCAGTATCCGGGAGGATAACCAAAAACTGATAGATGCACTGGCCGAATCGGTCACTCAGTGGGGCAGGGAACTGGCAGAGAAGAAAATCGATGAGGCCCTGCACCAGGGTAAGATCGCCAGCAGGACCAACTGTGAATACTACCCCTGCCATTTTGAGGGCCAGGACTGTACATTCTGTTTCTGTCCTTTCTACCCCTGTAATGACGAAAGGACCGGAGGTCATATGGTAGACAGGTCAACGGGCGGGCAAGTGTGGAGCTGTGAAGGATGTGACCTGGTACACCGCCCTGAAGTTGCCAACCCCATCCTTGAAGCATTGATGGCCTGCGAGGGTAAACCGGAAGATATCAAAGACATCTGGAAAAAAGTAATGGAACCCATGTTATGAATATGCCGGATGTTATCTTTACCCACAGTATTGAGGTACTGTTGCTGGCTATTGCCATGGATATCCTGTTCGGTGAACCGCCCGGCATTCTTCATCCTGTGGTCTGGATGGGAAAAGGTATAAAATCCATCCAGGGTCTGGCCACCGGGTTTAAGTATAAGAGGTTTTTCGGGATGCTTATGGTTGCGGTTATGGCAGGTACATCCTTTCTGGCAGGTCTGCTGGTTGTGAGCACACAATTCATTCTACCCGAAGCTATTACATTGCTGGTAATGGCCTATTTCCTGAAATCCACATTCTCGTTTCGGATGCTGCTGAACTCTGGAAAGCAGATCATGACAGGATTGGTATCGGGTCATCCTGACGCTGCACGGGATGACTTAAAGGCACTGGTGAGCAGGGATACGGCAGGTATGGATGAACCACACATGGCATCAGCAGTGATCGAGTCGGTCTCTGAGAATTTTGTAGATACGATCCTGTCGCCGCTGTTTTTCTATCTCATCCTGGGTCTGCCAGGGGCTCTTGCATATAAGGCGGTTAACACCCTGGATTCCATGGTGGGATACAGGAACAAGGAATTTGTTGAACTGGGATGGGCATCTGCCCGTTTTGATGACATCCTCAACTGGATACCTGCCAGATTGTCCCTGATATTTATTGTTGCAGGCGCTGTATTTACAGGAAGTCCTGTAAATGCCATCAGGACATGCCTGAAGGACCGGGAACAAACTTCCTCACCAAACTCTGGCTGGCCCATGGCCTCGACTGCGGGGGCACTGGGAGTACGGCTGGAAAAACAGGGGCATTATGTGCTCGGTGGAGATTTTAGTCTGCCTGTGGCTGCAGATATCGCCCGGGCTAATAAGCTTGTGGGCATGGCTTCGGTCCTGCTGTTTATGTCGACCACGGTTGTAATATATTTAATTCAGATGGGAACCCTTATAAGATGAACAGGATAAAAAGTGAATTAACATGAAACTTTCAGACAGCCCGGTGGCAGAAAAAAGCGATGCTCCTGAAGTGATCGATACCACATTCGACCGTGATATCAGGGATATCCTCTCAGGAATGGGATTAACTGAAGAAGTGCTCCTGTCGGCAGCCATGGAACTTTATGTCCCCCATCCAGGTATAGAGACAAAAGAAAAGGCTGAAGCAGTGTTCAAACAAGAACTGGACGTGGCCTTGGGCGACCCCAACCTGTGCATCCTGGTCTATGCGGGCATCCTGCTTGAACAGGCAGGCAAGGCAGGCGAGCTGCCCAACCTTAGCAGGGACTCGTATGAAAGGGACCTGACATTTTTGGTATGTGACGAGGTGCTGGGCATGAGCATAGCCACATACATAGCCGGACACAAGGGTATGTTCGAGTATGTGAGGTTCGACAAACTCAAACCCGGCATTATCAAGGAGCTTGGGCCCTTTATGGATGATGTGATAGCAGGTCTTATCGGCGGAGTATCCTCAAGCATGTATACCAGGGCGGAGGTATGAACCTGTTTGACGGACTACTGGGTGCTATTGGGTTTTTAACTACACTGCCGGCAGGGAAAACTGACAGGTTTGTGCACCTTCAAAAACGGACATACCTTTTCCCTGTGGCAGGGGTACTAATCGGTATAATCCTGGGAGTAATAGCTACCATATTAATGGTCCTGCTTCCCGGCCAGCCAGGTATTTTTTCTGTACTTATGATTATTTCAATTTATTTATTTACAGGTTTCAACCACCTTGACGCCCTGTCTGATTTCGGGGATGGTATCACTGCCCACGGCAGCAGGGATAAAAAGGTAAGGGCATTAAAGGACATGGCCCTGGGTACTGGTGGTGTGGCCTTTATTGTATTCTATATGTTGCTTTTATTTGTGTTCATCCAGTCACTTGCAGCAGTTGAAATAGGCACTCGTTGGGGATTTGGAATTGGCATATCCCTGCTTGTGGCTGAAGTGGCATCCAAACACTCCATGATCACAACAGCCTGCCTGGGCCAGCCCATTCACCAGGGGATGGGGTCTGTGATAGCAGATAATACCGGTCCCTGGCAGTTGTTGGTAAGTCTTCTTATTTCGGCGCTTGTCTGTACGGTGGCGATGGGGATGGCAGGACTTGTGGTACTGGTGATGGCAATGCTGTCATCTGTTGTTGTGTTAGTGATATCGAACCGGCATTTCGGAGGAATTAACGGGGATTGTATCGGCACTTCCAATGAACTGGCGCGCCTGGTGGCACTTGGAACTATATTCACCATCTATGCGGGGGGACTGGTAGCCTGGATGCCCTGGTGATGGCAGGCGGACGGGGCAGCCGGATGAAGCTGCCTATCGAAAAGCCCATGCTTGAGATCAATGGCAAGAAACTCATTGAATACGTACTTGATGTTTTGGCTGGGGCCAGGCATGTGGACCGGATATATATAGCAGCTTCTTCCAATGGGCCTGATACCCTAAAATGGCTTGAAGATTGCAGCCTAGACATCCATGTGATCAATACGCCCGGAAGTGGTTATGTTTCTGATATGGTAACTGCCGTTGAGGGGGCAGGCATCAAAGGACCGGTGATTATGGTCATGGCCGACCTGCCCCTGATCACTTCTAAGATGATAGATAAAATAATACTAAGATACAATGAGGTGTCCCAACCTGCGCTTTCTGTATATAGCCTGTTATCTATTTGCAGGAGCAATGGGCTGCGGCCCGATACGGTTTTTAACAAGGATGGACAGTTGATCGTACCTTCTGGAATAAATATCCTTGATGCCGACAATATACGCAAGGAGCAGGAAGATTATAATTATATACTTGACAACCACAGGCTGGCTGTGAATGTTAATACGATGGAGGACCTGGAGGTTTGTTCCAGATTGATGAAAGATGATGGGTTGTGATGTCAAAATGGAAATTTCTGTTGACACGCTTCAATTAATACTGGGACAGGCATCTGTTGAGCAAGGGAATGTTCCAGATGAAATACTGCTGCTTGCAAAGGCTATAGACGATCCTTACTGTTTGCCTTTTATTATTGAGGAGCTTGATGAACTGGAGATTGGGGATGAGAAGATGTTCAGGTTTGCCTTGCTGCGTGTCCAGATCGACTCTGAACTGAGGATGAATGAGGATATCCAGATGCATCAGCGTAGGCGTTATGTTGCACAGGTTATTGAAAAAATGATCTTTGGAGAATTGTTGATCGAAATAGGTGCACAATTTATTGACTGAAAATCCGAGACTTTTTAATTTATTCTGAATCAATGGATCTTGGCAAAAAAGATTAACCGCAGAGGACGCGGAGGATCGCAGAGGGTTGTTATTTTTCTCTACGTACCCGGCGGCTTTCCAGATTGTCCAGAAAATAATAAAAAGTATCTCATTTTTAATCTTTTTTCGATACTTCTTCACGTAGTTCATCTCTCACTATCATTAGCAATTTGCCGCTTCGATCCAGCCCTTTCACACCCCAGTACATATCAGTAGGCGAGTCCTCATGCAAGCAGGCATTTCCTGTAGCAAGAAGCTTAGCGCCAAGTTTGGAGTGCTGGCTGAACTTGGCCCGCAGTGCTCTAAGCATAACACCCTCTTTCATCTCTGGCCAATCGGGCGGCAGTTCCCTGGTCCATGCAAGTTTTTTGGATTTTACAGGAGTAGAGGCCAGCCTTATCTTTTCTTCCAGTTCAGTTCCTGCATGCTTCATAGACTGGAAATAGTGCTCGACAGTGGCATATTCCTTATTATCTATGATCATCATAGACTTGTAGAAATTTGACAGGAACCTGTATCTTCCATCCGTCCTGCCCTTGGTATTTTCATAGAAGTAAATATCATCAGGCATACCGGCATCCTCAAGTAAAACCAGGTGACAACGAGGAGCTACCTGTAACCAGTGTGGACCCGCCGTACGGTACTACCAGGACACGGGCGTCGGGCCCATGATCTGCCGATGCCATATCAAATGCTTCCTGTACACTGGAAACAGGCTTGAAATACGCTTTTCTTGCCACTTCAGGCGGCAGGTCTGAAACAAGATACAACGTAAACTTCAGAGCCAGTTTACCAACCAGTGCAGCTTTATGTCCGCCCTGTAGAAAAACATTGTTCAACCGCTCAATAGCCTCCACTGGACCTGCCATTGCATTGATCCATTCCTCGAATACGGTATTCCCCAGTCCTTCACTGCACTGGGCGACCAGGATGATGGCACCTCCGGGCTTCACTGCGGCTTTAACATGCTCCAGTGCTTTATGTGACTGGAACAGGTCTATATCCTTGGGCCAGCCTCCCTGTGATACGACCACAATATCTGCAGGTTCCACTGTATGCTTGTACATTGCATCCACCATAGCAGTCCCTGCCCTGTGGGCCTTGACAGGATGGCCTGCCATTGCACCGACTATTTTCTTATCGCTATTGAGTATGACATTCAGTATAAAATCAACACCAAGGATATTCCCTGCTTCCTCAAGGTCGGTACGAACCGGGCAGTCCGGGTTTCCTGCAGTAGTCCCCTCTTTTGTCATCAGTGCGTGGTTCGCTTCAATCGACCTGCCTGAACTGACACCCGGAAGTACTGCCTTTAACCCGCCTGTATATCCTGCAAAATAGTGATGCTCGATATTGCCTGTGCAGATAACAATGTCAGATTCGACCACAGGCCGGAACACTTCCACTGGTGTCCCCATTGAAGTGATCCCGAGATGGATGCACTGATCCTTATCGTGGTCGATACACTGGAATTCCCGGTAGATATCCGGGCCTACGATATTGATCCTCTCTTCTTTGGTCTGGTGCCGGTGAACACCCAGGCCGAATATTATGCTGATATTTTCCTTTTCCACGTTAGCTGCCAGTAATTTGTTGAGCAGGGGGGGTAATAACACTGCTGTCGGCACTGACCGGGTGGTATCGCTGACGAGAATGGCTACCCTTTCGCTGGGTTGCACTATTTCGCTTAAGCGTCCCCTGCTGATTGGATTTTGCAGTGCTTTTATGATAATAGTTTCGGGATCCGCAGTTATGTGGGATTTAGTTGGGACTACTGTTTCTATCGTGTGCGTATCAGGGATATTTAGTGATACTGATGTGTTTCCAAATGGCAGTTCCAGCTTCATGGTCATGGATGTTAGGTTGGTTAGAATGTATAGCTATTGCTCATCAAATAAATTATGCTATTGAATTGTGGTATGCTTCATAATACACAGATATTCCTGACACTTCTGTGATGTCAGCTTGTTGCCCTAAGGGCTTACTTAAGAATGACCTGTCAAAATCAATTTATGGTCTCCTGACAGATATATGAGAGATGGAAATAAATCGTCTTCAATGAGTTTTAAGTTTTTTGTATTATTGTGTTGATTTGTACATTTACCTGAATTGGAGGGGGACAGCCTCTATATGCGATAACTACATGAAAGTTATCTACAGCAGATAAGTGGCGTATGAAGATTTATACGGATCAGACATCATATAAAAAGATGAGATTATGGATCTAATAACAGCAGTCATTGCACTTTCCATCACAGGGATGTTGGTCGGGCTTGCCAGCGGGCTGCTCGGTCTTGGTGGGTGTTTTATCATGGTCCCTGTGCTGTACTGGGTCTATACATCTATGGGATTTTCATCTGATATTGCAATTAGGGTAGCTTTCGGGACGAACCTGCTTGTTGTGCTGTCAACAGTGCTGAGCAGTGCTTTTGGTCATAATAAGATGGGTACGGTCTGGTGGAGGGCAGCCATCTTTATTGGTATCGCAGGTGCAATCGGAGCAGTGATCGGAGCTACTATAGCTTCACATCTTCCTGGTGAAGTGTTAAAGTTAATTTTTGTTCTTGGAATTCTCGCAGGTGCGTTTCGGATGGTCACTATAAAACCACCAAAACCAGGACAAGAGCCTGAGGATAATCCCGCTCTCTGGGCTGCATGGGGTTTTCCGATCGGCATTGTTAGCGGTATGATAGGGATCGGTGGAGGTATATTGATGATCCCTGTAATGATACTTGTACTAAAATTTAAAATGCACCAGGCTGTTGGGACATCGGCTGCCATTATGATATTTACCAGTATTGGTGGGGTGTTCGGTTATATCATTAATGGACTTGGAGTTGAGGGGATCCCTCCTCACTCGATCGGATATGTAAACCTGACTGCATGGCTTGTGCTTGCAGCTACGAGTGTACCGATGGCACAGGTAGGTGTAATAGTGGCTCATAAGCTGCCAGCAAAGCAGTTGAGGTATATTTTCATTACTATGATGATATATATGAGCCTGAAGATGATCGGAGTATTCAGCTGGCTTGGACTGCCGATATAATTCTATTAAAGCTGCTGACTATTTTCTTGAGCTCTGCGCCAGCTGGATACGGTCTCAACTACTACAAAAACTGCAAGAATAAGCAGAATGATACTGGCACCTCCAACCTGAGATTCAGGGTTTTGAGGGCTAAAAAATTTTAATAATATGAAAACGCATGCAGTATAGTTGAATGAGAATTTTGAGTTAAGAAATTTGTAGCCTATATATAGGCTACAGAAATCCAAGTGTAATCAAGTACGTTCGGCTGATTATGAGTGGGTGTAGCCTATGAAACCCATAATGTCAGGCTCCAAGTAGATAATCTCCTTTTGGTATGAATTTTAGCGCAAGGATCACCAGTGCAGCAATTGTTGTCAGCAGCATAAAGATACCATGATATAGCCCATCTTCGTCAGAATAAAGTCAAACGTTGCGATGGCACACCCAACCGCAGCAGAGCTGCGGTGTATAGTTATTAAGATTAATCGCAGACCGACATCCACTAAAACAAGGATCAATCCCTGTTCAATGAAAATGACCCATCGCTATTTTTAGTCACCAATTTTTTCTGGATCATGGATTCCACATGCTTTTCAATATCGTCAACACCAAAATTTCGATTAAGATCCTCAACAGTAGCACTTCCTGACTCCAAACGGTCGAGTATCATTTGCGATAGCATATCGCTGTATGCTGTATCATGGAATTCATCGAAAAATGGAATGACGATAGAGTAACGCTCCACAACTTCTTCAAGCCCGTTGAAGAAAAATGCAACCCATGCAGCACTCATGCTGTTGTCATTTTGCCAGGTGATTTCGTCACGTATCAGTTTAAAATCCAGACCTTGTAAGAACAACAGATACATATCTTCACGGTCGCGTTCCCTTGAGGTGATACTCTTGAAGATGAAAATATCCTCCAAGGATATCATGTTGATCGAAACCCGATCCATCGAAAACAGGTTTGTAGCACGGTCTGCCATTGCATCGGATAGTTTTAATCCGCCGCATACTACATTCACGAATATATCCCATCTAAAACCGTCCTTGTTTTCCATAATTGCACTCGCTTGCATCTGTTTATATGGTCCGCGAATAGCGGGAACCGAGTAACCCATTTGTGCCAGTGCAGATTTTAGCAGGCTCATGTCGTTTTCTGACCTGACCACTACATCGATGTCTTTGGTAGCATCTTTCAAGTTTTGGAAACTCATGGAGCCTCCGCCAATAAGGTAGAGGTTTACGTGTTTTTCCAGCACCCCATCAAGTTTATCAATTTCATTTTCCAGGTATTTGCAGTCAAAAATCTCCTCTCACCACCATGCTGCTGAACAGGTCCATATACTCACTCCACGGAAGCACAGCATCACTGTTCTTCTCTTTTATTCTTAGATATTCTAGAAGTGACTCTATGTGTTTTTCCATGTCATAATACCTGCCTGTGTTCAACAAGTCTGTTGCGCCGGATTGGGTGGCAAGGGCCAGGGCATAGGAATTGTAGGTCGGGTTTTGCGGGTCTATGAGTATCGTGTGGATGATGTGGTCTTCCACCCCCAGCCGCCGTTTGCTGTGGAAATAGTATCGTGTTGTGGTTATGATCTGGAGGTTGTATCCGGAGAATACTATTGTTGCAGTCGGCTGTATGTCTTGTTCACCAGTGTGTCCAAGATCGGTCTGTGTCTTGAACAGGAATTCGGGACCGCGCTGCCAGAGTATGATCGCATCGTCTGCAATGTCACAGAGACATTGGTTTGCTGCATAGCGCCAGTAGTTGTTTACAAGATCCACTGTATGGCGATGGCGTTTGTTCAGTACGAATCGTCTCTTTTCTTTGAGCACTATGCCGTATCCGGATAGTTTTGTGAGTACTGTCGAAACGGTGTGGCGATTTAGTCCGGTCATTGCGGCGGTGTCTGTGATGTTATGGGGTTGTGTCAGTGCACCCAGGACTTCCATTGAGGAATTGGTGAATAGTTTTTCCACCGGCAGTCGGGGGTATTCTTTGAGAATATCTTCCAGTGAGTGTGCATGGAGTGTGTTTGAGCGTTTGGCAAGTACTTTTTTGCCGTCTCTTTGTTTTTCGGCAAGTCCTTCTGCTACAAGTGAAGATACGGCTGTAGATATTGTAGAGTGGTCAAGTCCGAGTATGTCGGATAACCTGGATATGGAGGTGGGTCTTTTCAGTTCCTTGAATATTGCGAGGGCGGTAGGATATGGCATATTGGATAAATATGCCAAAATGATATATAGATGTTGTTGGAATTTTTAGACAAATATGTTTGAGGTCAAGTTCTCTGCATTGATCTGGCATAAAGTATATTCCACGCCCCCGTCTTTTAGTATCGACACCACGCACATCCATATCGTGCACCCGTTTTTGAGCGAAAAAAGAACATGCATGGAACTGCGTGTTCCCTACATGCGTTGGGATGAACCGGAGCTACATGATATCGGCGACACAGCCGGAACTGTGTTCCCCACATGCGTGGGGATGCTACTTCCGGCCCCATAGTCCAGGGCTGCCGTCCATGGTTTCGAATCCCAACCCCGGTACTTTGTATTTCAACAAAGTATCCTTCGTATAAAAATAAAAAAGAAGCGTCAAGCCCGCCTATTTCTTAGCAGCCTCAAGCTCTTCCCTCAACATCTTCTCATACCTATCAGCAGCACTTGGTTCTTTAGGCACCGTTTTCTTCCTCTTACGCCCCACCTTCTCCGCATGTGCCTCAGGCGCAGTCCTTGATCTCACCTTAAACTTGATCTTCTCCTTTAGCCCAAACAACTCCTGGTCAGCAAAAGTAAGCAGCACACCGATACACATCAGCGCTGAACCGATCCACACAGCACTAATAAGCGGAATCTCCTTGATCACAAAATTATATCCGTTGTCAATCCGGCCGCCGTACTTCACATGATAGGTATTGAACAGCTTTTCATCATCCATGATATTTGTCCACTCCACCCGCTCGAAAGTGCCATCCAGATCTTCATCATTAAGCTCGATCCAAAAAAGTGCCGTACCTGTCGATATCTTCCTGCCGTCCCTGTAAAGGTTGATATGGAAAGCATTCTTTGTAAGACCTTCCACCATCCTGTCACTGGTGCTCACGGTATGTATTGCATCCCCATTGTTAAGTACAAGCTCAAGACCAAGAGGATTGTCACTGTAATCCTTGTAATTACCATAATCGTCAAGTACCCCGGTGCTGACATACTGTATCTCACCCAACTCAGAGTCAGAATAATTCATCCTGTAGGTCACATCAAAGGACTGGCTAACAATAACCCCGAGCAGCAGCAGGATCGTACCCAGGTGTATAAGGGTTATACCTGCGGGCTTCATCAATCGTTTACTGTCCTTCGTACCCTTGACATCCAGCACGAACCTGCACACAATAGCTGCCAGCGAGAACAGGAAAATGGGCGCATAGCTAAGCAGCGAAAGGCTACCCAACATCCGCGTGATACCCGAAGCAGTAGTGTAGAAAGGGCTGGAATGGTTAATCACGTAATATTCAGGTCCTGGGACAATAAATGCAAGGATTATGCTAAGCAATAATATAACAACCGCGACAATAAGATACTTCTGTGCCCCTATCTTCTTTACAATAGGCTTATACGGCAGGCACATACCGATAATAAACATCAGCAGCATAGTGAAAGGGTACGCCAGCGTATTAAAGAATTCCCGATCTGTGGGATTAGCGTTTACGTGCATCACCAGCTTGGAATAGATAGGTGCCGTAATGCCAAAGAAGCAAATAAAGGAGAGGACAATAAATACGATGGTTGTCAGGTCGAACATGTGGGACAGGGTGAACAGTCTCCCGCCTCCCCCTTCTTCGTCCTTTGCATCCTTGATCTTCATAAAAGACAGGTATAGTACAACAGCCAGCAACAGGATAGTTGACCAGAAAAAAATACTGGCACTGGGCAGCGCACCTACATCGTGGGTGGATGAGACAGCACCACTGCGGGCCACCCAGCCTGCATAGAGTGTTGTGATAAAAGTAAGTGTACCGAACAGGGGGGTGAGCACCTCATACTCGCTGCCGGTCCTGTACTTGTATGCCATGTGCATGTACATGGTGGTTATCATCCACACGATGAATGGTGTGGTCTCATAAGGGTCCCATGCCCAAATATTGCCAGTGCCTGATAGTGTACCCCACTGGGCAAGCTTGTATATCCAGGCACCACCGAGTATCAGGGTAAGGGACATGGAGAACCATGAGAAACGTATCCACTGGCGCTGCACTTTCTCCCATTGCTTGCCTACGCCACTTGTTATCATGTAAGACAGGGCAGCAGCAAATGGTATCAGTGTGGTGGCGTATGCCACGAACTGGGACGGCGGGTGTATGGCCATTATGGGGTCCTTTAATATGGGACGCAATCCAGCACCCTCAGACATTGCATAGTCCACAGGGATATTATACTGGCTGCCCCAGAGATCGAACCAGGTCTGGAAGGGGTACATACTTGACTTGTAAACGATCACGTAGGTGAACACGGCACCCACAGCCAACATTATGATCAGCATGCGCCTGAAGAACCTGGAATCCGTGTCATATCGTTCGCTTATCCATAATATTTGCAAAAATACAAGTGCAGTCCAGAACAGCATCGCGCCATCCTGCACCGCAATAGTAGCTGCCAGTTGATAGAATGTGCTAAGTAACGTAGATGAGTTCTGGGAAACATAGGTGAACCTGAAATCAGAACTGAGGAAATAATAGATCAACAGCAGCATGGTCAGGACTGATAACAGGGCCGATATCCGGATGGTCCATCTGGCCGAAACTATTACTTCCTTTGTTCCTGAATATTCACGGTACAGCAGCAGTAGTATGGATAGTAAACTGAATAGCAGTGTGGTGTTAAGAAGAAATGTTCCCAAATTCGTCATAAATCTTACCTGTTTTTTTTCAACGTAAGGAAATTATTAACTCATTTCGATATAGATATAGGTAATTGATTTTAGTTTCAATCATATCTTTTGACAGGATTTGCAGGATATACAGGATTGGATTGGATCCTGTCAATCATGTTTATCCTGTCTGAAATTTTCATTTTCTTGAAAATTCCACGCTCGATGACAATCACATAGGATTTATAGTATTTCAATCTTTTTAGGAATACTACTATCATGCAAAACACGACAACTTTAAATTTATTCAGTTTCAATTGCAGACGGGTTGATTATTTGAAAGTATTCAAATGTAAGATATGCCAGGAAGGTTATCTGGGGGATGCACCGCCTACCCACTGTCCGTTCTGTGGTGCCCACCAGCAGTATATGATCGAGGCCAGGGACTTTGAACTCCAGGAATACACATTGACCGATGTATCCCGCAGGAACCTGGAAGAAGCACTAAATCTGGAAGTCAGCAATGCAGAATTCTATTTCTGTGCAGCGGACAGGGCAGATAATGTGGCCGATGCCACCATGTTCAAGCGTTTGGGCAAGGTCGAGTCCGAACATGCCTCCACAATTGTCAAGGAATTGAGGAAACAATCCCCCGATATCATCAGGGACAAAAACATGTGCAGTAACATGAACCTGGACAACCTGGAAGAATCCAACCAGCGGGAGACCAATGCGATTCGCCATTATACCCGGTTTTTGGGTGAGGCAACTGAAGAAAGGATAAAGGAGATATTCAAAGCTATAATAGAGATCGAAAAGGATCACCTGAGCCTTACAGATGGCAGGTTTTAGAGTTGGGAAAAATCCCAACTCAATATTATTTCTTCAATTTTTTAGACACATACCCGGAAAGTACCAGACCAAGGACTGCAATTAAAGCTTCGAATCCCGGTACTTTTGTATCCGGTGTTTCCGGTGTTTCTGTTGTTGTCGGTACTTCAGCCGCTTCATCTGATTCGACCACGATGTCAATGGTATGTTCAGAGAATTCAGGTATATACATCATGATCTGTGCCTGTTCCCTTGTCTGCTGGGATATCCAGCATGTGGCTGTGGTAGCATTGAAGACCAGCCCGGGATCGTTTACACATGCCATGGGAGTACCATCGTAGTGAATCCCAATCCTGTCCATTTCCTGCAGCATAAGGGATGTATTATCCAGGTTGAAAGCCATTATCCTACCTGCCGGATCAGTGCAATTGACCCGTAATTGTATCATATCCTGTGTCATTGACTGCAACTCTACGTGCATCTCTTCAGCATAATTCACTACACTCATCGAACCACCTTTACCCAGACTGACCTCTGCACCTACCCGGTTCCCTGCCATCCCTCTGACAAACATCCCGTGTACATTATCCAGGCCCTGCCCTTGCATATTCACAGGTACCGCCCGCACCACAACAGAACTGTCTGCTGGTGAAGTGATGGATATCAGGCCATTGTCCCCTGAAATATCAATTGTATCAACGGAGGCAGAGATTATATAGACCACGATATCAGAACCTTCAACCTCGATCTTTACAATATTCTCTTCTTCCGATACGGTAGTCCCATCTGCGAGATCGAAATTGACAGTATAATCCTCGGAACTGAACACATTGATCACAGCAGCCGGATTATCATGTACCTGGATAAATGTGGTCCCGTCTGCATCTGCTATCGTGGTCAGGGTTATGGCTTCGCTGACCTGGGTGCTGCCATACTCAAACCCGTTCACAGCGATCGAATCGAATATATCCACACCGGCAATGCCGTAGTTGATAATGGCACCTAACTGGTTATCCACATCAAAAGTGATATACTAGCCGTACAAACATGCGCCACTGTGCATGAACCCCATGCCCTGCATACCTGCATCCTAGCGTAGCGTTTGCCCCGCCCCCATCATATCACCGGCACTAAAATTTTCACCAAATCGACGTCCCATATCATCTCTCATCGGCCCGCCCATCTGGCACAGACTGGAATTGATCATAAGCACGACCATTAGAACTGATACACTAATCATTATAAAGTATTTTAATTTCATATGCTGCCTCCCATTTTACTTGGTTTTCACCTGATTACAAGATGTATCATTTGGAATATTAATTTTTCCTCATACCCGGGCTTATCCGTTAGACTTATAGGTAACAAGTTATATTCAGATAGTCGCAGCCCGGTAGTGTAGCGGTCAATCATTGGGGGCCCTGGATCCCCGGACCTCGGTTCGAATCCGTGCCGGGCTACCATACAATTCTTTGGTGCCTATCAAATGACGGTAACAAAAGGGCAGGACATGGTCTCAATCGTCATACCTGCCTATAACGAAGAAAAACGCATTTTAGGTACACTACAAGAACTATCCCGTTTCTTTTCAAAAACCCCGCATGAAATACTGGTGGTAATGGATGGGTGCACGGACAGAACTCCTAAATTTGTTGCAGAATTCAGCAAGAACCATACTGCTGTCAGGTCAGTATCCCATCCAACCAGGCTTGGAAAAGGCGGAGGCATACTGCTCGGCATTTCCGGGGCCATGGGAAGTATTATTGCAGTGGTGGATGCCGACTGTGCCGTCCCGCCCCATGATGTGGGTAAGATGGTGAATATGGTCTCGGATGGTATTGACTGTGTAATCTCCTCAAGGTACCTGCCCGGCTCAGTAATACACACGCATCAGCCCAGGCACAGGGTACTTGCCAGCCGGTGTTTCAATGCCATGGTCAGGCTGTTTTTCGGACTGCCCTATAAGGATACCCAGTGCGGCTGCAAGGTACTAAATGCACAGGCAGCCCACAAGGTGGCTGGTGATATCCGGACCTACAACTATGCTTTTGACGTGGAACTGCTCTGGCGCATCAGGGACAGGGGATATACAACAGTAGAAGTGCCTGTGGAATGGCGCCACATCGAAGGTTCCAAGCTTGACCTGAAAAAAGTAATACCCCAGATGTTTGCAGCCGTGGTCAGGTTGAGATTAAAAAAGTAAGGTCAAACCGACCAGCTGTGACCTACTATCCGGCATATCTCCTGTATCAGGAGGTGGTCCCAGGACTGCCGGTACACGAAAGTGAACTCTGCACCAGGGTTCAACTCGATCAGCTTTTTAGTGTTCTCAAGGGCACAGGTAAGGGATTCGTGGTCTGGCACATTTGCAACCTCGGCATTAAAGGGATATGTCTCTTTCAGTTCCATGGGGTATGCACCGAACGGGGGTTTGAAGTGCAGCACATGGTCGTATTCTGATTCATGCCTGACCCGCCCGCCCGGACGTATCAATACCGTCCCATCCAGTTCCAGCCGCTCAAGCCTGGTATTCCACCGGATGACCTCAGGTCTTTTTGTGGATTCGGGACCGCAGTAAAAGTATGTGGATTTTGAGGATGGGTCGAACTGCTCTATCCAGTCAGCATATGTCACTGCCCGCTTCAGCCCGTCAAGCATCCTGGGGTGGATGCGGGCCCGTCTTTCTACAAGTTCCCACAGGTTGCCCTCACGCAGTGCCTGCTTAACCAGCCTAATCTCAGCGAATGTAGCGTACAGGTTATGCCGGGCCAGCAGTTCCTGCCTGTCAGGGCTGGCCGCGATCTCCCCAGCGGTATGGCCAATGCATACCGGACACGAACAGGGAAGATATTCCATGTCCTTGATATGGTATGTACCCTCAGCACTCAGGTACCGACCGTCCTTTGCATACAGGGCATATGCTGCGGAATCGAACAGGTCACAGCCAAGTGCCACTGCCAGTGCGAACACCATCGGATGCCCGGCACCGAAAAGATGCACGGGAACCGATGAGGGCAACCCTTTCTTTGCACTCACTATCACGTCCACCAGGTCAGCATAGCGGTATGATTCCATCAGCGGTACTACCGCACCTATGGGATAAATATCAAAACCAGCCCTTCCCAGTTCCCTGCCTGCCTGCTCGCGCAGGTCCTTGAAAATGCCGCCCTGTACAGGAGCTGCCAGCAGCATGGAGCTGTCACTGTTTTGTTCCAGGGCTTCCATGAGCCTCTGGTTTGTTATGGTAAGTTCACTTTTTGCCGCATCCCGATCGGCAGAAGGCGGCGTTGGAATATCAAGTGGCACGCCGATGTCTGTACCGATATCCTGCTGGAACTTGATTATCTGTGCATTATCCACTTCGATATCGCCATATACACTCAACTGGAATGAACCACTGTCAGTCATGATGGGGCCGTCAAATTCCAGCAGGCTGTGCAGCCCGGCCGGTAGTGCCTGCTCTTTTAGTTCCCTGTTGCGGTAGATGATATATGAGTTTGTGATTATCATCTGCGCACCGAAACCCGGCATCTCTTTTGCCGGGATGGTCCGGATATTAGGATTGATGACCGGCATGATAGTGGGCGTCTCAACCGTGCCGTGAGGTGTGGCCAGGCGTCCTATCCTGCCCGCAGAATCCTTGTGTGTGATCTCGAATATATCCGGCATGTTCTATTTTGTCCCGTTTTGTCCTGTCATATTCTATTCTATCCTGTCCCGTCCTGTTCTGTCGTATTCTATTTTATCCGGTCTTTTCCTGTCCAGTCCAATTTACCCATTTAGTAGGTCTGCTGCTCTTACAAGTGGCAGCAATTCCACGTCCATGCCTTCCAGTCCTGCTGATGCGCCTTCTTCCCTGTCCACTACTGTGATCACCATATTCACAACCGACCCCGCATCCCTAAGGTCCTTAATGGCCTCAATCACCGAACCACCTGTTGTGGTCACATCCTCAAGCATAAGCAACTCCCTGCCTGCCACATCCCCGATAAACCTCCCGCCAGTGCCGTATTCTTTCAAGGACTTCCTGACAATCACCAGAGGCAGGCGGGATATCAGTGAAACTGCGGTTGCAAGTGGAATACCTCCCACTGCAACACCACCGATGGCCTCTGCACAGATATGTCGCTCCTTCATGATGCCAGCGATACGGTTTGCAATCAGTTCCAGTGTGGCAGGGTCGGTGATGGCCTTCTTGATGTCAACATAATACGTACTCTTCCTGCCGGATGCCAGTGTAAAGTCACCGAACTTCACTGCCCCGCAGTTCTTCAATGCCTGAATCAGTTCTTTATCCATTCTTTTCACTACCAGGGTTCTTTCTTGACCTTAATGAGATATCCCAATATGTTCGTGGACAGGTGCAGCAAGGGCGTGGCCACCAGTACTGTTACTATAATCCAGAAGCTGAAATAAGTATTGAACCAGTATGCTGCGAATATGTATGTCAGCACCCATGCACCCAGCACAAAATCAAGCTGGTCCGCCACAGGGAACATGGCACCCCGTTCAAGGTCCAGACGCCGCTTGATAAAACTCTCTGCACTGTCCCCAAGCAGCGCACCAAAGGCCATAAGGAACACTATGGATAAAGTGCTGAATGAGTATGCATCCAGGGCACCATGAAACAATGGCCAGTTATCCAATACTCCTGATGCCATTAGACGGGGTGCAAGTCCGATTTGGATAAGCCCTATCATGATTCCGCAGGCGGTCCCGGCTACCAGTCCCCTTATTGTCTTGCCGTTCCCAAGTATCCGCCTGCCGTCAGAGAAATACTTTCCCAGGTCAATCGGGGTACCTCCACCGAACACTGCAGCCATGGGATTTGCAAGATATGCAGGCAGCATAAGCCAGATGGATGCAGCCAGGATATCGATCAAGGTCATGCTACCTTAATGCTCATTTTTGGTGTTAAAAGTATTGAATCAAATGTCAGACTGTGAACGGTATACACTCGATCCTGCCAGAGTCCAAGTTCCTGAACTCCACACCTCCGGGCACGCCCAGTATCTCGAGTCCGCCAAACTCGTCCACTCCGCACAGTATATCCTGTTCGGGATGGGTGCCCGGTGTGATATCACAACTGATGCGGGTACGGCTGCCAATAGAAACAACGATCTTGAGCCGCTTTGAGGCGGGGTGGTTCTTGGGCAGTACAATAAGGGGTGTGCCTACTTCCCTTAACATATAAAGTACGCATTTTATGCCATTGATGGTGGTCTTATGTGTATCAAAACCGGATGAGACCAGCAGGTCGTCAGGTTCAAGGCCCAGTACAATCTCCTCATCTTCAGTTTCAAGAAAAAAAAGGTTTCTTGTTCCGGCTTTTACAATACCGATAACTCCACTGTTACCGTGGAGCATCAATATTCCATTGTAATTCAGGGGTATCATAAATTGATGATGTTCGCTTAATATTGGATTGTACGATCATGCAAGTTCCACATTACTGGACCGGCATGCAGGGCAAGTGACATTTTTACCAATACCCTGAAATTCATTTCCGCAATCCTTGCATTTATAGTTCTTTGCATTTAATTCATCTGCCACATCTACTCCAAATGCATCTCCTACGCTGCACATAGTTTGATCTCACCTCCGGACTGGATTATGTCATGATTATGAATGTTCAATTGGGTAGATGTTATATTAAGTTTTCCGAATAACGGCTATCTGTTGGTCTGTAACCTGGTTTATGAATTCATATATTAGTTTGCACGCTATATGCAAAACCATACACGTAATCATATAGGTTAACCATTAATACAAATAAATTCTACTAAGTGATATAATGAGAAACAGGATTACCATTTTAACGCTTCTGCTTATGGCTGTAATGGTCTCGTTTAGCGGGTGTACTGACAACAGCACTGCCCATCAGTCAGAATTAGTAACAGTGAACTCAATAGAAGAAATTGATGCAATGCTTGAAACTGCACCGGTATTTATTGAGCTGGGACGGGGAGGAGGACTGTGTCCTTCATGTGTAGAACAAAAACCTATTCTGGAAGAACTTGCAGCAGAATATGATGGAAAAGTGCATTTTGTCTATATCGACATTGACAAGCAGTACCAACTGGCTGCAATGTTCAATGTATACTTTATCCCTGACATGTTTGTAATAGCCAGATCGGATAATGGCACATACAAATATGTACAACATGGTACTTTGACCACGAATTCTGAACAGGCCAAGATGATAGGTTTCACACCCAAAGGTCCACTGGAAATAGCTATACTGGATGCGCTCAGGTTAAGGTAGAATTGATAATAAAAATGGTTGAGAACACAACACAGTAAGCACAATGATCAATGAGTCTATTATTCCAGATTGAGAACACATTAGCATCAATAGACCTACCACTTCCCTTCCTTGCATTTATAGCAGGTATAATCAGTATCCTCTCGCCATGTATACTGCCGCTGCTACCTGCTGTACTGGCTTATTCCACTGGAAAGGGAAAGTTCAGGCCGGTTGCCATTGTGGCAGGGTTGGCACTGACATTTTCACTGCTTGGGATGACCATGGCAGCTTTCAACCAGTTATTTTTTTCATACCAGCAGTATATCAGGTTCGGGGCCGAGGTTATCATTATACTCCTCGGCATTGCAATGCTGACCGAATATACCCCTGCCATTTTAAATTCAATTCCGGGTATGATAAATGTAGATCCACAAAAGGAAGGTATTGCAGGCGGTTTACTCCTGGGAATGTCGCTTGGTATTGTATGGATACCATGTACTGGTCCTATACTGGCAGCAATAATGATGGGCGTGCTTATGAAAGGGGGTATAATGTATGGCGGGTTCCTGCTTTTTATGTATTCAATGGGATTGGGAATCCCGATGTTGCTGATAGCCTATTTCATCAATGTTTCAGGTAAGAAGCTGAGCACAGTATCGCGATATGACGTGATGATCAAAAGAGGTGCGGGAGCCCTGTTGATATTAGTAGGTCTCTGGCTGGTATATTATAATCATATCGGGCCGTACTTAGAACTTATCTAAAACAAGAAAATGAAAATTTCAGACATGATCGACAGGATTAACAGGATGCGATCCAATCCTGTATATCCTGTAAATCATGTCAAAAGATTTGATTTAAAATAAGAAAATTACCTATATCGATGTCGAAATGCGTTTATAAGTTTCCAGGTATTTAAATAATTTTTAAAATATTATTGATAAGCGTAACATTCTTATAGAAAAAAACATTAAGACTATTACAGAACTTTTGCCATTGAAGGGTTGGAGACAAGTTAAAAAAAAATAGGTGATTAGTGATGGAAATTGCAGATATGTTAGATTTAGCTCAACCATATATGGCATATTTAAAAGCTATATTGATCCTGATAGTTGCTTTTATTGTAATTGGTTTTATTCGCAGGTTCATTAGAAGATACTTAAGTAATACAATTTTACCTTTAGACACGCAGAACCTCTTGCGAAGGACTGTCGTATACATTTTATGGTTCATTGCCATCATGTCGATCACGGCAGAACTTAATTTAGAAAATATTCTCATGCCTATCATAGGGGCGTCTGTTTTTATCGGAGCTGCTGTTGCTTTAGCTGTTAAGAATATCTTAGCTGATGCATTAGCAGGTATATTCCTCCTATTAGATAGACACTTTAATATTGGTGACCAAATCGAGACAATGAAATATAAAGGAGAGATCATTGATGTTACGCTCAGAAAAACACGCGTTAAAATAGACGATGGAACGATTGTTGTATTACCTAACGGAAAAATAGACTCTTCCGGATGGATGTTACATACGAAAATGACCGAAACAGAAGGAAATTAGAACCAGAAAGAAATCAGGAGACTTTTTATTATTTAGCATGAAAGTACCTTCAGTCTTAACATCTCGTGACTATCGTTGTAAAGAAAACAACAATTTTCTGGGATGTTAAGATCAAAGATATTTATTTGTCATGTTACATCTGTGTTCTTTTTGTTTACAATTGCAAATATCTCACTTATTATTGATATTCTCTCATCAATGGATATTTCAGCAGTCTCAACAATCTTCCTCTTTTGAATTTCTCCTTTTTGATAACCGGTTTCATCTTCATACATTTCATTGTTTGTGATGAGATGCCATATAATCGTTACAATTTTTCTCGCCAGAGCAATTATTGCCTTTTGATATCCAATTGTTTTCTTCTTCCTGTTGAAAAATTCTTTCAGCTTACTGGCTTTCTTTCTGGAAGCTGCTTGAGCAATCTGGGTTAGTATCCATCTTGCTACCTTTGAACCTCTTTTGGTGATTCTTCCATTATGATATTTATCTGCAGATTGATACACATTTGGTACTATTCCAAGCCATGAAGCAAGCTTGTCTCCCGATGAAAAGTCATTGAAATCACCGATTTCAGCAATCAGTGTTGCAGCACTTAACTCACCGATACCTGGGCAAGACATCAAAATATCCATATCATGTTTATGATGTTTGTAAACGTAATTGAACATTTGTGTTTCCAGAATGCTTATTTGCTCATCAATATGTTGGATCAAGTTTAGGCATGTTCGAA
>Ga0255428_1024_pt2 | contig 30076 bp, 30 predicted proteins | sample ANMaggSSYBR02J13_FD_182654 | JGI IMG/M metagenome (GOLD analysis project Ga0255428, IMG submission 182654) | Sediment cell enrichment communities from methane seep in Santa Monica Basin, California, United Staets - ANME aggregate JGI... | ecosystem: Environmental > Aquatic > Marine > Cold seeps >... | reverse complement strand
TAGATATTCGTGATCCAGCTACTGGATCAGTTGTAGGGGACAATGATCCGATCGAATTTGAATTTACTACTGGTACTTTTATTTTTGTTCCTCCAGGTCTAAAAGGAGTGGGTGATAGACGGGAAGGAGAAATTATTGAAAACTCGATTGGAGCAATAAACGAAGGATGGTAATATGAAATTAGTTAAAATAATAATATTGTTATATTTGATGATTTATTTAACTTGTAATGTTAGTGCTTTTGAAAATGAATTCACCAACGGATCAGTATATTTTAATGAAAAACAATGTACTGTCTATGATGCTGAATTAAAAGTGGGCGAGCCAGCCACAATTAAAGCAGTAGTATACCTGAAAAAAAATGTTGATGTTTCCACAGCTATTACAGCTTCAGGTTTTGGCTTTAAAAATGTCGATCAACCATTTGAAGTGATTAAGGGTCCAAGTGAATTTACTGAGAATGCCAGGGAATTTGGACATAACGCAGGTGAAACAGTTACTTTCGAATGGATTGTACAGCCAACAGATAAAGCCGCAGGATGGACTATTCCGTTAAATATTGCTTTTAAATTCTATGATCGAGATGAGAAGGAAGGATATCCATTAGAATTCACAGCAGCCAACATCATGGTTCATGACGAACACTACTCAGGCCCCGCCCCCACCCGCACCACCACCGACCCCTCATCTACTGACCAGTCGCCGTCACAGGGGTCGCCCGGATTCGGTGTGGTAAGTGCGCTGCTGGGGATACTGCTGGCTGTTGTATACAGGGCAGGGAGGGCATGATAGACTACGCTGCAACCATGGCAGTTGATCGTAGATATGGTACCGGATTGCCGGCGGCATGATAAATTCTATGACTCGGAACAAAACATCTGGATAGATGCTGTGAAAATTGGTGATAAGTATATAGCCGTTCCATCCAGGAATTTATCAAGAGAAACATTTATTTCACTTTCACTGCATTTTATTTCGGTTTCAAATACTGAGGCGATAATTACGGCATTGATGACTTTTAAAGTGGGAAGAAACGACTTGATCAGGGCACCAATTGCTTTCAGAAATTTATCAATCTAAGGGCTTAGAGGCAAATTTTATGGACAAAAAGAGTTCAGAGGCGTGATTTGTGGTTTTAAAATGTTATGTGGGTTTTGCCAGAGGCTCAGATAATCTATCAATATTTTACAGGTGGTAACTTTTGGAAACACAAAATTTGCGTGTGGTCACGTATTCTAAAAATGTATTTATCCCAGTTACCAACATGTGCAGGAACCATTGCGGCTACTGCGGGTTCAGGCGCAGCCCGGACGACCCGCAGGCATATATTATGCAGCCTGCCCGGATAGAGGAAATACTCAAAAGTGGTGTTCAGAGCGGCTGCACCGAAGCACTTTTTACTTTTGGTGAGCGGCCTGATGAGGATGCGGGATATTTGAGGCGGCTTAAGGCTATCGGGTATGACCGCACCCTGGATTACCTGCTGGACCTGTGCCGCATGGCTATTAAGGTAGGACTGCTGCCCCACTGCAACCCTGGAGTGCTTTCATACGCGGAACTTGAACTGCTCAAACCATTAAATGCCAGTATGGGGCTGATGCTTGAGACCACTGCTCATTTGCAAGCCCATGAGGACAGTCCGGGCAAGGTACCAGATAAAAGGATAGAGAGTATTGCAAATGCCGGTAAATTGAAGATACCTTTTACTACAGGGCTGCTGGTGGGTATCGGCGAAACAGAAGATGACCGTGTCAAATCCCTTGAATTAATTGCCCGCCTGCACCGGAAATACGAACACATCCAGGAGGTCATTATCCAGAACTTCACGCCAAAACCGGGTACGGCAATGGAACATCACCCGCCCCCAAAGATTGATGAGATGATCAGGACCGTTGAACTGGCAAGGGAGATACTTCCTGATGATGTAGCTGTACAGGTGCCGCCCAACCTCATCTCGCCCGGGATGCTTATTAAGCACGGAGCGACTGACCTGGGCGGCATATCACCTGTGACCATCGATCACATCAATCCCGAACATGAATGGCCGGCGGTGGAGCAGCTTGAGCAAAAAGTGGGCATGGATGTTGTTCTCAGGGAACGTCTTCCCATCTATCCACAGTACATCAAACAAGGTTGGTCCAGTGAAGAGATACGGTCCCTGATACAGCACCTGGCCGGTGATGATGGGTACAGGAAAGTAAAAAAATGGCTGTCCTGAAAATACAGGTCTACACTGTCCTGAACATGCGGATAAAAGATTATAATGTCCATAACCAAATTAGTGATACCTATTAATCAGTGATACCTATACTACTCAACTAAATCTAACTAAATCCAATAAAACAGCAGGAGAATCAGCAATTACCCCGGAAATTTCACTTGTATTACCTGCCTATAATGAAGCACAGCGCATCCATGATACTGTAGTCACCACTGCCGATACCCTGTCCGGTATCACCAGCTCCTTCGAGATCATTATTGCAGAGGACGGCAGCACAGATGGCACCGACCGCATCGCATCCCAGCTGGCCGCAGAACTGGAATATGTGGTACACCTTCACAATGATGAAAGACAGGGCAGGGGCAGGGCGCTGAACCGGGCATTTATGGCAGCTAGTGGCAGGATATTATGTTATATTGACGTGGATCTGGCAACCGACATGGGTCACCTTGAAGAACTTATCGAGGCCATAAGGTCCGAAGGATACGATTTTGCCACTGGCTCAAGGATGATGCCTTCCAGTGATGTTAAACGCTCCGTGAAACGCGGTCTTGCATCAAAGGGGTTCAACTTTCTTACACGCAGCATGCTGGGTTCGAAACTGTACGACCACCAGTGCGGGTTTAAGGCATTCAAGCGTGAATCCCTGTTCGAACTCATGGACTCTGTAGAGGATAAGCACTGGTTCTGGGACACTGAACTGCTGGTGCGGGCCCAGAGAAGTGGTTACAAAGTAAAAGAGTTTCCAGTGAAGTGGCAGCACGGCGGGGCCACCAAGGTGGACCTGGTAAAGGATGTCATCGGCATGGGCAGCCAGATCGTGAGACTCTGGTGGCAGTTGAGTTCACTTAAATCCGGCAGATGGCAAAAGGGAATCCTTACGTTCATTCTTGCCATATTACTTTTGTTCCTTATTTTTACCCTGGTGGGTGTGGAGGATGTCTGGCAAGCGGCGGCATCGGCATCACCTCAAATGTTTGGCCTGGCAGTACTCATCTACCTGTTCTCATGGCCTGTACGCGGGATCAGGTACCAGCATATCCTGAGGCGGCTTGGTCATGACCATGGATTGAACTTTATCACAGGCAGCATATTCATGAGTCAGTCAGCCAATGTCATCCTGCCTGCCAGGATAGGCGATGTTTCCAGGGCATATATCCTTAAACGGGAGAAGGATGTACCCCTGACCACAGGGATTTCATCACTGGCAGTGGAAAGGCTGTTCGATATTATCGCTATAACGGTCATAGGCGTACTGGCGGTCCTGGTGGTGATGGCTGAAAGGGCAGTGGACAACTGGGTAATGCCCTTGATGATCTCCTCGGCTGCAGTTATAATTTTATTCTTTGTGGCTATATTTTTCATGGCATCAAGGGGAAGGAACGGTTTATCCCCGGTGGAGCGTATAATACTAAAAGTTGCAAAGCCGGGTGATTATACTGACCGGGTTGCCGGCATTGCCCGCAAATTCGTTGATGAGATATATACAATATCATCCAGTCCCAGGGACTTTATCATTGTGTTCTTTTCTTCATTAATGGTCTGGACAGTGGACATACTCACTTGCTATACTGTACTTATCGCCTTTCCCTTCGTGCACAATGCAGCATCACCAACAACGCTGACTGCCGTTGTATTCATGGCAGTTGCAGTAGGCAACCTGGCCAAGATGGTGCCAATAACGCCCGGAGCTATCGGTACCTATGAGGGTGCCCTGACTGTGGTGTTCAAGATCGCAGGAATTGCCGGGTATGTGGGGGCTGCGGCTGCAGTCATCGATCATATTATCAAGAACTCGGTGACCCTGGTGTTTGGTGCGTTATACCTGGCGCACTTTAATATCAAGTGGCATGAACTGGTAGATATAAAAGGAAAGAACGAAAAATAATTGCCGGCGTGACTTTCATGGAATGGTTTGAAATAATAAAATGGTGGCTGGTACTTGAACTAATAGGGTTTGCTGCCCTGCCGCTGACCGCCTGGATATTTAGTAACCTGAAAGACAACGGGATAGCCCTTACCAAGATAATGGGTCTGCTGTTTGTGACATACTTCTCATGGGTATTGACCCACCTGGGTTTTAATTATGGCATCGTGATCGTAGGATTATCAGTACTCATAGTACTTGCTATTTCACTGGTAATATTTTCATTCAAGGGATGTCCTGTTGACCTTAAAGTACTGGTCTGGACTGAAACACTGTTCACATTAGCGTTTTTGGTTTTTATTATAATAAGAGCATACAGCCCCGATATCTACTGGACAGGCGGTGAGAAGTTAATGGATATGAGCTTCATTAACATGATTCTTCGCAGTACCAGCTTTCCGCCTGTGGATCCCTGGCTCTCTGGCGAGCCTATGCAGTACTATTATTTTGGATACCTTGTGGCAGCAAATCTTATCAAGCTCTCGAACGTGCTCCCATCTATTGGTTTCAATCTTGGTGTGGCAACCATGTTCGCCCTGTCAGCCACAGCAGCGTACGGCATTGGCAAGGACCTGGTCAGTAACAACAGGGTGTTTGCACTAATTATCATGGCATTTGTTGTGATATTCGGAAATCCCGCCGGTTTTATCCAATTACTTGTGACCTTGTTCGTGCCCAAGTATCACGGTCTGTTCAATGTTCCAGCAGGTGATGTCCTGGCACGACTATCTGCATACAACTACTGGCCTACCAGCAGGGTGATACCAAATACCATCAACGAGTTCCCTTATTTCAGTTTTATCCAGGCTGACCTGCACGCACATATGATAGCTATAGCCTTCCAGTTGCTAATGATAGCCCTGCTGCTTAACCTGCTACGCGGGGGAAAGGAATACAATATCCCGCTGTTGGCTGTCATCACATTGCTGTTAGGGTTCATGTTCCCGCTAAACTCCTGGGATTATCCCACGTATGCCATTTTCTTTGTGATGGTCCTGGCAGCATGGAGGATCAGGGTTTCTGCAAAGCAAGGTAAAAACCAGGGTTTTACAGGCCGGATTTTCAGTGTGCATCCGGTGGAACTGGCAGAGCTGGCAGTAGTGGGCGCTGCAGTTATTATTTCCAGTATTTTGTTATATCTGCCATACCATCTCCTTGCCAGTAATGTATCCCATTCACTCAGGCTTGTAACATACGGACAGACCGGAATAATATTCTACCTGGGTGTGTTTGGAATAATGCTCTTTTTCCTGTTGGTTTATTCCATCCTCAATTTCTATGATCACTATTACCCTGATATGAAAATGATACTGGCAGGCCTTGCAATTGCAATTGTGGCAGCATATCTGACCCATATCGAGATACTTATCATTATACTGCCGCTTATTGTCATGTCCATTTACCTGCTGGTAAAGGAAGAAGACCCTTCCATCCAGTTCATCTACCTGTTGATCCTGCTGGGTGCCCTGCTCTCACTGTTCTGCGAGCTTTTTTACATCCAGGACTCCTTTGGTATCACTTCTCCCCAGTACATCAGGTTCAATACGGTATTCAAGATATATGTCCAGCACTGGATAGTATGGGCACTGGCGGCAGGAGCTGCATTCTATCACCTCTGGATCCGGGGAGGAGTGAAGGAAGCTCTGGAAAATGCGAAGGAAGATGTAGGATGTGCAAAGGAAGCTTTGGATGACGTGAAGGGAGTTATGGAAGATATGAAAGAGATGAAGGACATGAAGGACATGGCTGATGCAACGAAAAAGGGATTTGCGATCATCTCGATCATCCTGGTACTGGCAGCTTTGTCATACCCGGTATTTGCCACCTATTCCCGCTCAGGTAATTTCAAAGGCCAGCCCACTCTTGACGGTGCTGCCTACCTGGAACAGCAATATCAAAATGAATATAATGCCATAATGTGGCTGGACAACCTTAGCGGTACCCCGGTGGTGTTGCAAAGTCCCGGACAGGCATATAAACTTAACACCCATGTGACCGCTTTCACGGGCCTGCCTACTGTACTGGGCTGGGCAGGTCATGAGAAGAACTGGCGTAACGGTGCCGATACTATCAATGAGCGCTGGTATGAGGTGCCCAGGGTGTACACCTCCAGTGATGTTGACACTGTCAACGGGATACTTGATAAGTACAATGTGGAATACATCTATGTTGGCGGTGTAGAGGTGGAGCGCTACGGTGGCCGTGATGCCAGGAAGGTCTTCATGAACAACCAGGACAGGTTCAGGCTGGTCTACTTTAACCCGAATGTTCATATTTACCAAGTGGTGAGACCTGTTGATCGAGGATGAAAAACCAGTCTCACCTGTACTCAGGCTTACCGAGCCAAGGACCATCGTTTCATTCGCTGTGGCGGCAGTAGTGCTTTATTTCCTGTTCTCAAGGATAGAGTTTGACAGGATACTGGAGGTCATCGGGGACGCCCGCCCGGGTTATATTGCAGCGGCTGCTCTCATGTATTTCGGTTCGCTACCCATAAGAGGCGAGCGGTGGAGATTGCTGCTTAATAATATCAGTGTCAGGGCGGGGCTGAAGGATGCCAGCGAGATATTCCTGCTGTCCTGGTTCGCCAATACCCTGGTCCCTGCCAAGATGGGGGATGTGTACCGCGGATACCTTGCAAAGAAAGTATGGAACGTGTCCATCTCGAAGTGTTTCGGGACCGTGTATGTGGAGCGTATCTATGATGTACTGGTGCTGGTCATCCTGATGGGGGTGTCCAGTATCATGGTGTTCGGGACTGACATCCCGCAGGCGATAAGGGTATCCCTGGCCATTGGATTTGCTATCCTGGTACTGCTGATATCGGTAGTGTTAGCCTTTTCCTCAGGAAAGACCACTATTGCCCGCAAACTGCCATCAAAGATACAGCCAATGTTCACACAGTTTGCTGAGGGGCTGCATGAATCAGCAGGCAGGAGTTCTGTTGTGCTGATAATCCTGTATACCATACTTATCTGGGGTATGGAGGTCGCACGGTTGTACTTTGTGGTTGAATCGTTATCCCCGCTGCATAATATCCACATCGGCCTGTCCCTGATTGTATTTGTTGCGCTATCGGCAGCCCTGGTATCTGCTCTTCCCATCACACCCAGTGGTCTTGGTGCAGTGGAGTTCGCCATTGTGGGCGTGTTCGTGCTTGTTGGGGTGGATGCGGGCGTGGCGGCGGGGATTGCCATACTGGACCGGGCTATAAGTTACTGGGGGTTGATGGCGGTGGGGGCTGTGGTGTATGTGGTGAGCGGGAAGAAGTAGTTGAAGATTCCCGTTGAAAATTGGAGATCGTTTGAAACTCTTTGATTTTTCAATCTTTAGACATATTCGAATAAGTAAATTAAAATTTGCTAATATTTATAAAATTATGCAGCTAATCAGGTCAATTTATTGATCAAAGTTTATTTGATAAAAAATCCTTTAAAATCAAAGACTTTAGAACGATCTCGAAAATTGACCCTTTTTTCCCACCAATTTTGACCCACCCCTTGTATGACTTTTCATACCTTTAATAGTTACTATTTTTCACAAAACCAAACGTTGCGGATTTTGGGGGGGACTGACCCCCCAAAATCCTCCACTTTGGAATCAATAATGATTGCCGATATCATTCTATTTCTCTTCACTTCTGGAATTGTGCCCCTTCAGCCTATAACTCTTGCCAGTGATGTAAAAGACATGCGAATGATGTAACAGTCGATCTAAAATAGCGGTTGCAATAATATTATCCTTGAAGAGCAAACCCCATTCTTCAAATGGTCGATTTGTGTTCAATATTATTGAACCACGTTCATATCTTCTTGACACCAATTGGAAAAACAGGGTGGCACTATCTTTTGTTAGATCCATATATCCCAATTCATCCAATACCAAAAGATCGATCCGTCCTAATTTGGATAACTCTCGACCAAGATTGCCCATTAATTTTGCTTTTGCAAGATCATCGACAAGTTCTTGAGCAGTATAGAACATGACACGTTTTCTTTTCTCACAAGCTTTTATCGCCAAGCCAATCGATAAGTGCGATTTGCCAATACCAGGTGGTCCAACAAAAATTATGTTGATCGCTTTATCAAGATATTCCAACGTGCTAAGATTCCGTATCAGTTTCTCATTCAGTTGTGGCTGACAGGTAAAATCATATCCATCAATTGTTTTTATACAAGGAAAACCCGCTCGACGTATTCTCTGATTAACTGACCGTTCCACCATCCCGTGATATTCTTTTTCAATAAGATTTGACAAATACTCTGTATAATCGAGCTTTTTTTCAGCTGCTATTTTAGCTTCTTCTTTATAGATCTCGGGGATGTGCTTTAGTTTCAATTCTTCAAAATAGTGTTCAAGATCATCCATTCATATCTCCCCCTGATCTTTCTACAAAGTTTTCAGTACAATATGAATCCAAACTACGAATTACACCAGGTGGACTCAAGAGCGACAGATCATTTACCTGATTCAGTTTGGGGATGAAAAAAGGCTCCGAATTTTGATGTAATAGATCAACAAACAGATCGCCCCGGTAAACGTTGTATTGATCACATAACTGGATCACATTCTTGATATCCTTCTTGCTGAAGTGTTTGGCTGCTTCAACGATTATTGTAAGATGTCGTGATGGATTGATCCGTTTCTGAGCTTTTAGTTTCTTTAAAAAATCTTCTTGGCCTGGGACAATTGTTAAGAATTGTTGTGATAAGAAGTTCCATGTTCCTTTAGTTCCTCTGTATCCTTGAAAATGCTCCTTATTCATGAAAATCTTGCCTTTTTCAGTTCTCTCCAGGGTATGTTTTGCCATTAGTTTGTTCGATTGGGAATATACTTCTAAATATCTGCCTTGACTAATTCGTATCCAGACATCTCTACCTGCGAAGATATGAGGAACACTGTATCTGTTTCCATCAACTGAGATCAAACAATCAGAACTAACTTTGCGAAATTCTTCAGAAATACCAATGAATCTATTATTTGGTAATGGAGAAAGCACTGCTATTTCTTCAGGATTGAACAATTCAATGGGTGTTTTTTTTGTTGTTGTATGGATGCGATGATTTACTTGTTTTTCAAAGTCTAAGAGTTCTAAAGAGAAGTCTTCAAAGGATTCAAACTTATTGTCTGCAATAAAGTGGTTTTCAAGGTATGAAAATGGATTTTCTACCTTTCCCTTAGACCAGGGGTGGCGAACCTCTGATCGTGATGGTTGGAAACCATAATGGCTGGCAAATCGAAGATATCTTGGATTCCACTCCCTCTTCTTTGCATCGTATAATGTTGCATGATTATCAGTCTGAATCCTTTCAGGAACTCCTCCAATTCTGCTTAAACCTTCTTCTAATGCTTCAAATACAGATGATTGGGTCTGGGATAGAGAATACATGTATGTTCTATATCGACTGCATCCCAAAATTAAACAGAACACCTGGATCTTAATCAGTTTGCCTTCGATCATTACGGTGTATGGCGACCAATCAAATTGTCCTTGTTCTCCGGGCTTTGTTTCATATCGCATATAGGTCCGTGTAAATTCTGTCTTATACTGTTGAATGTACCTGTAAAATGCTGAACTTGAAACTTTACAGCCCTTTGAGCGTAGATCATTAAGAACACGACTTCCTTTCAGTTTCTTAACAAAGTATTGCTCAGTGATATATTCCTGAAATGGTTGTAATTCCGGATTTGTATATGTCTTTCTTTTATATGCTGGTGGATCATCTGATTGTAGCGCATTTTTCACAGTGTTCCTCGATAAATCGAGTTGCTTTGCAATTGACCTTGTTCCCAGTTTGGGATTTCGTTTCTTTAAGTTCCTTATTGTTATCCAATCTTCCATTGAGATCACCCTAAACCTCCTGCAATAAAACAGGAGGATTTTAGTATATGGGGTGGGTCAATTTTCAATGGGAAAAGTGGGTCAATTTTAGGTGGGAATTTTCAAATGGTATTTCTCAGTTGTTGAAGTCATACAAGCTATTACAGATAGTGTGAGACAAAGAAAATACTGGTCTGATTTGTCCGAAAAAATTGGACACTTGAAAATCGAAGTGTACGAAAAAATCGTACGTTTGATAATGACCCCTGCGGACGGAATGCAAGGCTTTGCCAACAGTGCCAAAGTCAAAAGGAGGTATCAGGCATGAGCATAGAAAAGACAAATAGGCTGGCAGTTTTTGAAGGAAAGCATATACGAAAAGCTTTCCATGATGGACAATGGTGGTTTGTTGTTATTGATATTGTGGAAGTCCTGACTGAAAGCAGCATTCCCAAGAGATATTGGAGCGATCTCAAAAGGAAACTTGCTTCAGAAGGATTTACTGAAGTGTCCGAAAAAATCATACAGTTGAAAATGCTCGCTCCAGACGGGAAGATGCGATTGACCGACTGCGCCAACACCGAGACCTTGTTCCGTATCATCCAGTCCATCCCCTCGCCCAGGGTGGAGCCGCTCAAACGCTGGCTGGCACGGGTGGGCAAAGTTTGAAAAACGTAGTATCAAATAATTATTGCAGAATCTTACTTTCACCCCGCTCACTCCTAACCTTTTTATCCAGTTCATACCTTTTACATAAAAGAATACATCATCAAGGTGAAAGAACATGGATTCCAAAGACGCACTCATAGTTTTTGAAGGGAGGGAAATAAGGCACACATGGAATAATAACGAATGGTGGTTTGTTTTAGAAGATATTGTCCTGATTTTAACAGATTCCAGTGACCCAAAGCAATACATCCAAAAGATGAAAAAAAGAGATGAACCCCTTGCAAAAGGGTGGGTACAAATTGTACATACCCTTGTTGTAGATACAGCGGGTGGAAAACAGAAAATGAATTGCGCAAATACAGAAGGAGCATTCAGGATAATCCAGTCCATCCCATCACCCAGGGTGGAGCCGCTCAAACGCTGGCTGGCACGGGTGGGCAAGGAGCGGATCGACGAGATCGAAAATCCCGAACTTGCCATGGCACGGATGCAAGAACTCTATGAGAAGAAAGGCTATCCCAAGGAGTGGATCGACAAGCGTCTGCGCGGCATTGCTGTCCGGCAGGACCTGACAGATGAATGGAAGAGCCGTGGCTCCAGTACCTCCATTGAATATGCCATACTGACAAACGAAATCATGCATGGCGCCTTTGACCTGAAGGTTGAGGAATACAAGCAGGTCAAGGGGTTAGAACGGGAAAACCTGCGCGACCACATGACCGATATCGAGTTGATCCTGACCATGCTGGGTGAAGCAACCACCACCAAGCTGCATCGGGACCGGGATTCGCAGGGATTTGAACCGCTGAAGAAAGATGCCAAGGACGGCGGTGCGGTGGCAGGCAGAACGCGCAAGGACATTGAAGTCCAGGCCGGCAAACCAGTGGTCACTGGTGAAAACTTCAAGCAACTGGCAGGGAAGGGATGAAAAAAGTTAAAGGGTGACACGTAGTAGATACCTCGCACCCCAACCAGAAACCGACAATCTGAGTGTATTATTATTTATTGTTGCAAAATCTTACTTTCACCCCGCTCACTCCTAACCTTTTTATCGAGTTCATACCTCTTACATAAAAGAATACATCATCAAGGTGAAAGAACATGGATTCCAAAGATGCACTCATAGTTTTCGAAGGAGCCAGAATAAGACGAAAATGGCACGATAACCAGTGGTATTTTTCAGTGGTTGATATCATACAGGCATTGACGGATAGTCCAACACCAAGACAATATTGGGGAAAAATCAAGGACCGTGAATTCAAACAACTTCAGTTGTCCCCAATTTGGGTACAACTGAAATTACCCTCGGCTGATGGCAAGAATTACAACACGGACTGTTCCAACACAGAATCCATGTTCAGGATAATCCAGTCCATCTCATCCCCAAAAGCCGAACCATTCAAGAGATGGCTCGCTAAAGTCGGCTATGAACGGGTGCAGGAGATTGAAGACCCTGAACTGGCGCAAAAACGGATGAAAGACACCTATAAATTGAAGGGCTATTCTGATGACTGGATTGAAAAGCGAGTAAGAGGAATTGCTGTAAGAGACGAGCTTACTGATGAATGGGACAGCAGGGGAATCAAGACAAATAGAGAATATTCCATCTTAACATCTGAGATATCCAAAGCTACATTTGGCTTAACACCCGCGAGTACAAGAAGTTCAAAGGACTGAAGCAGCAGAACCTCAGGGACCATATGAACGATCTGGAATTGATCTTCACCATGCTTGGAGAGGCATCTACTACAAAAATAGCCAGAAATAAGGATGCGGTCGGGTTTGATGAGAACAAAGATGCTGCAAAAGAAGGCGGGACAGTTGCAGGAGTGGCAAGAGAAGAACTGGAAAGAAGAAGTGGTGAGGAAGTAGTATCCGATGAGAATTATCTTAATTTGACTGAAAAGAAATCAAGAAAACAAATAAGGGATTAAGTAAAAGATTGCAAACGACATCCATCGGCTGCTCTTCCTTGCTTTATCCAACCTTTTTCTCAAGCACCCTCGGCCACACCGCCAGCCCGATGATCAGCGCCAGAATAAGCACGAACATCGTACCCGATTTCGCATTAGCAGCATTTTAACGATGTACAAGCTTCATTACTCTGAATAACCATCGAACAACATTATGATTTAAAATCCTCAATCTCTTTCAGGAACCGGGACCATACATCAGGAATGTCATTCACTAAATCTTCCATGTAGGCTTCCTCAAGCATAAATCCGTAAGCGTGGATAAAAAAGTGCCTGAAGGTCAGGTATTTATAAAGATCGTCACAAGTATTCTCAGAAATAATTCCAATTGACAATGAGAGATTTAATAGGTCCTTATGCCAGGTTACAGATGTAGGAATCTCAACGTTTTTTGCAACTACCATCCGCTTCAGGATATTTTCTATCCCATTGTAGATATTATGGAGAAAAGTACCGATTGCTGCCAGTTCAATAACAGTTTTTTCTTTCCTTGACTTTGCAAGTTTCAGGTTTTCAAGTGCTATCTCAACATTCTCTTTTTCTGCAAGTACCTGTTTTTGAAGTTCATCCATAAAGCTTCTCCCCTGTTTCTTCAACAAGCTTATTGAACAAGGACTTCCTGGAAAGGTCAATCAAGTCAACCGGTTTGGATAGAACCCTATATAATTCAGTATAAAGTGGGAAGAACATTCGGGGTTCTATTCCCTTAACCCCGATATCGATATCATTAGACTCCTTACCTTCTACAACTGATGAGCCAAACAGGATAAGGGAAGATACATTATATTTTTCAGCACATTTTATGATGTTATCTTTATCTTCTGCTGATATCATCTCCAGCACCTCAGGCACTTAATATTAAATATTTACATTCTTCAGATATTTTATATAATTATGTATTTAATCTCCCCGTTATCCCACTCACCGAAATCATCTATTCCTTCTTCTCCAGCACCCTCGGCCACACCGCCAGCCCGATGATCAGCGCCAGTACGAACACGAACACCGTACCCAGGTAAGTATCATTCACCGTATACGCCGCCGAAGCCGTACTCATTTCCGCCGACAGCACATAGAACAACGCACCCACTGCCAGTGCAGTCACGCTGCTAAAACCCAACGTCCTGGCAAACTGTATCGCCATGATCATACCGCCTCCTGCCGCTTCAGTTTGAACCGCTTGAGCAGCAGCGCATTAGCAGTCACAGACACCGAACTCATAGCCATGAACAGCGCCGCCAGTGCCGGAGCGATCACATACGGCCCAAACAGGCCAACTGCAATAGGAATACCTGCCGTGTTGTAGGCAAATGCCCAGAACAGGCCCTGCTTGATCTTACCCATTGTCCGCTTGCTCAGCTCAATACTGGACACCACATCCCGCAGGTCGTCCTTAATAAGCACTATCTGTGCAGATTCCATGGCAACGTCCGTACCGCTGCCAAGCGCAATCCCGATATCAGCCTGCATCAGTGCGGGTGCGTCATTGATGCCGTCACCCACCATTGCCACCTTCTGCCCCTTAGCCTGCAGTTTCTTCACCTCAGCCGCCTTATCCTGGGGCAGCACCTCTGCAAGCACCCGGTCGATACCAACCTGCCTGGCAATAGCCTCTGCCGTTAGCCTGTTGTCGCCAGTGATCATCACAGTGGTGATACCCATTTCCTGCAAATATTTCACAGCCTCTGCCGAATGTTCCTTCAGAGTATCTGCCACTGCAATGACACCCATGATCCCGTTATCTTTAGCTATGAGCATGGCAGTCTTGCCGTCATTCTCCATCGCTTCCATGCTATTGTTCAATTGCGCCGGGTCCATCCCGTTATCAGTCATTAGCTTCCGGGTACCAAGCAGCACCCTGCTCCCTTCATAGGTCACCTGGACCCCGTGTCCTGCGATGGCATTGAAGTCCTGTCCGTTTGGAATATCAATTCCCCTGGCCGCAGCGCCTTTCACTATGGCCTCACCCAGCGGGTGCTCGGATCCCTTCTCGGCAACGGCAGCCAGCATGAGCACCGTATCTTCACTGACACCCCCACCAGGTACCACGTCTGTCAGTTGTGGCTCACCCCTGGTCAGTGTACCGGTCTTGTCAAACACAATAGTATCCAGATTCTGTGCCGTCTCCAGCGCTTCGCCTCCCTTAATAAGAATACCATTCTCTGCGCCCTTGCCTGTACCCACCATAACTGCAATGGGCGTGGCCAGTCCCACCGCACACGGGCAGGCAATGACCAGCACCGTAATGGCAATCAGCAACGCTGCTAAAAACGGACTGGCAATCCCATAATTTGCAGCAATATCCAGCCTCTCAAACCCAATGAAGTACCAGTAAAAGAACGCAACAAGTGCAATACTCATAACTGTAACTATGAAATGCCCTGCCACAATATCGGCAATTCTCTGGATGGGTGCCTTGCTGGTCTGGGCATCCTCCACCAGTTTGATTATCTGTGCCAGTGCCGTATCCGAACCGACCCTGGTGGCTCTGTACTTGAACGACCCCGTCTTGTTGATGGTAGCACCGATGACCTCGTCGCCCATGTTCTTCTCCACCGGGATGCTCTCACCTGTCAGCATGCTCTCGTCCAGGGCAGAGCGTCCTTCTACTACAATGCCGTCCACAGGCAGTTTCTCACCGGGACGGACGACCACAATATCGCCCGGCTTCACATCCTCAATTGACACTTCACGCTCTGTTTTGTCCACCACGATGCGGGCGGTCCTGGCCTGAAGCCCCATCAGTTTTTTAATGGCCTCAGAAGTCTTGCCCCTGGAGTTTGCTTCCATGTAGCGCCCCAGCACAATGAACGCGATCAGCATCACCGCAGTACCGAAGTATTTGTGCTCGAATCCCGTGCCCAGGTCAAGGTACACACTGGCCGTACTGATGAGGTATGCCGAACCAGTGCCCGTCGCAATCAGCAGGTTCATGTCAGTAGCACCATGCTTCAGCCCCTTGTAAGCACCTGAGAAGAACTGCCGTCCGGGCAGGAGCATTACCAGTGTGGCAAATATGAACTGGAAATAATCGTTACCTAAAAATCCCATAATACCAGGTACGGCATTTACCAGCGGGGCGATGTTCTGCCCCATCTCTCCGACGGATACCGGTACTGCCAGTATCAACGCGAGGATAAGGTTGCGCTTCTGGGATAGTATCTCCTTTTCCCGGGCTTCCCGCTCCCTGTCCGCATCCACACCTTTAATTTCCTCTGCGCCGTATCCGATATCGGTAACGGCTTTAATAATATCATGTACTGTTATTCGGCCAGGGTCGTATTCCACAGTACCTTTTTCAGTGGTCAAATTCACTGAGACCTTTAGGACACCATCCAATTTTCCCAGACCCCTTTCGATGTTCTGGACACATGAGGCACAGGTCATACCAGTGATATGCAGGGTGACACTCTCACCAACCACACCGTAACCCAGGTCAGTGATGGTTTTGGTGAACTGGCCGGGACCGACCTGCGCCGGGTCGTATTCCAAAACTGCTTTCTCTGTGGTCAGGTTCACCACCGCCTTGATGACACCGGGTAGTTTACCCAGTCCTTTCTCGATATTCTGGACACATGAGGCACAGGTCATGCCTGTAACACCTATGGTGGTATTTTCGGTCCTGTCCGGAGGGGATAATTCGGTCTTGGGTGGTGGAGATTGTGCGGTTTTGGGTCGTGGTGCCTCATCTTTTGCTTCAGTCGTAACAGGTTCCCTGGCTATGCCTTCGGTCATAAGCTTCATACCATCAAGTGTGGGAACTGGACAGGTTTCTTCCTCTTCCACCACTTGGTAGTCGGCATCGCGCACCGCCTGTTTTATCTGTTCAAGGTCTATCTTTAAGGAATCATAGGAAACTGTGGCCTCGCCCGCTTCAATGTCAACCCTCACCATAGTGACACCGTCAAGGACCGCAATGGCATCATGGACCTGCATCTGGCAGTGCTGGCAGGTCATACCCTCTACCTTTATTCTCACGTCTTCCATTTAAAAACCTCCAAGGCTCTTGATAAAAATTATACTTTGTAGCCGCTCTTTACTATGACCCCCTTTAAGATCCCTAATATCAATATTCTCAGAATCGTAATATACCTTTGCCTGTCCCGGCTCCGGGCTTACCTCCACATTCATGACACCTCCCAAAAAATAAACGTTGCAATCTATTGAAAAAGCAGGAACTAATTACGTATAATATACAAGAACATCTCAGATTGCATGAGAACTAAGATACAAAGGTCTTTTAGTTTACTCGGTTATCCACTGCTTGATCTGCTTGACATCAGGTATTTTACCAGCGACCTTCACCTCGCCGTCTATCACAACCCCAGGTGTCATCATCACACCGTAGTCCAGTATCCGGTTGATATCCTCGACCTTATCCACCTGGATGTCAAGACCCAACTCATCCACAGCCCGCTTAACATTATCAGTGACCTTTTTGCATTTTGCACAGCCAGTTCCCAATATTTCGATCTTCAAACTTATCCCTCTTTAAAATCTTTCAATTATTGATTGCTTCAATATTTATTGAAACCATAATACTTAAGTATAATCATTTCAATATGATTTGAAATACTGTGTTGGATACATTATTATTTGCCGGAATTGATGCCCTTCGTGAGTACTTAGCCCTTCATGTGCTCCTGTGCCTAGTACCGGCCTTCTTTCTGGCAGGTGCCATTGCTTCCCTCTTTTCAAAAGAGTCGGTGCTCAAATACTTTGGCGCTGATTCGCCAAAATATATTACCTACCCGGTCGCTGCCATCAGCGGCGTAATGCTGGCGGTCTGCAGTTGCACAGTACTGCCGCTGTTTGCAGGCATCTACAAACGTGGGGCTGGCATAGGGCCAGCCACTACCTTCCTCTACTCGGCTCCCGCCATCAACCTGCTTGCCATCGTGTACACGGCAAAAATACTGGGTTTTGATATAGGAGTGGCAAGGGCCGTGGCTGCCATTGGGTTATCTGTTGTTATTGGGCTGACCATGTCAGTTGTTTTCCAGAATCACAATAAAATGCCAGGCTTTAAAACAAACGGTGATGACAGAAATAAAAGAACCACCATTATTTTCATATTGCTGCTGGCAATCCTGGTCTTTGCAGGAATAGCGGCAACGATGTTAGAAAAAGCGGCAGTTATACTGCTCGTCCTGATAACCATTGCACTGTCATGGCTCTGGTACACCAGTGAGGAATTAAAAAGCTGGATGCAAGAGACCTGGTTCCTGGTAAAACAGATTACACCCCTGCTGTTTGCGGGAGTGTTCCTGGCTGGTGTCATAGTAGCCGTGCTGCCAGGTGAATTTGTTGCAACCCTGGTGGGAGGAAATAGCATTTCAGCTAACCTGATATCTTCGGTCTCGGGGTCATTAATGTATTTCTCCACACTTACTGAGGTGCCTATAATCAGTGCATTGACCAAATTAGGTATGGGCAAGGGGCCTGCACTGACCATGCTGCTGGCCGGGCCGGCTCTCAGCCTGCCCAATATGATCGTAATATCCAGGATAATGGGTACAAAAAGAACAGGTCTTTACATTGCCCTGGTGATATTTGCAGCCCTTGTATCAGGGATCATTTTTGGAAATATGGTTGCGTGATAGAGGTGAGATAAATGGAAACCATACAATGTTCCTGCGAATCCGGCAACGTGGGTATATTTTCCTGTGTCGGTGCAGCAAATGTGGGACAATTGAGAATAATCCTATATGGGACCATCAATCAGATTGTTAAGCGAGCTTTTTTCAGCTACCGCCTTGTTTACCAATCCACTCACATATCTCACTATTTTCAGGCACTCTCCCCTCACACATCACCTTACCGTTAACCACCACAGCAGGAGTAACAGCCACCCCATAGGTCATTATGCTCTCAATATCTGTTACGGGTATGACCCGAAACTCTGTTCCCAACACTGCTTGCACTACCACATTCATTGTATCATTGTACTGCTTTCCCCCGATACCCAGCACTTCGACCTTGTGCTTGAGACCTTTCCGGCAGTCAAAACATACTACTTCATCCCCTTCACGGTTTGTGGTAAAGGTCTTGTGACACACCGGACATGTGACCTCGTGCAGGCTGCTTTTCTTTTTCTTAAGGGCATAATCCACAAGGGCAGCATTAAAACAACTGCATCCTTCCTTTTTATCCATAAGTTCATACCTCGATCTCAATGGCCCTGCTTGGGCAGGTTACCTTACACAGCATACAGAGTTTACATTCATCCGGCTTGGTCGCAACACATACACCATCAAGTATTTCCAGGCTCCGGCTCTTGCACACTTTTACACAATCGCCGCAGCCGTTACATTTCGCTTCATCGATTATCAATTTAACCATGATTTCTCCATATATGTCAATTAAATAAATTTTTGGACTTAAGACATATCTTTACAAGTGCCAACATTACCGGCACTTCGATCAGGACTCCAACTACTGTTGCCAATGCAGCACCCGAGTTAAGACCAAAAAGCATAATGGATACAGCAATTGCCACTTCAAAATGATTACTCGCACCTATCAGTGCTGTAGGCGCTGCATCTTCATATGACAGACCAATTAATCTGGATATGCCGTAACCAAGGATAAAGATGAAAAACACCTGGATCAACAGCGGTACAGCTATCATCAATATGACTAAAGGTTCCTTAATGATCACGTCACCCTGAAGACTAAACAGAGTGATCAGGGTTATCAGCAATGCTAAAATCGCAATATTGTGCATCACCGGGGAAAATGTATTCTCAAACCAATCGGCACCTTTTCTCATAAGCAGCTCTTTTCTGGAAAAGTAGCCTGCCACCAACGGCACACCCACATATAATCCCACTGAGAGGGCTATGGTCTGCCAGGGCACTACGATTTCACCGATCCCCAATAACCATCGTGCCATGGGTGCATATAATATTAACATGACCAGACTGTTGATGGCAACCATGACCAGTGTATGACCCTGGTTACCTTTTGCCAGATAACCCCACACGAGCACCATAGCCGTACAAGGAGCAATGCCCAATAATACCATTCCGGCAAAGTATTGCGACGGGAGGTCCATATCTCCCATCAACGTAGGTGTAACGGTATCTGGTAAGAATGGAGTGAATATCACTTTCATAAAAACCCAGGCAAAAAAAAGCATTGTAAAGGGCTTTATCCCCCAGTTCACAAATAAAGTTAATAAAACAGGTTTGGGTGTTTTACCAGCTTTAATGACTTGTTTAAAATCGATTTGCACCATGATGGGAAAAATCATAAAGAACAGCAGAACTGCAATGGGCAGGGATACACTGTATAATTGCATTGAATCGATAGAAGTTGCCACTGCTGGAAATGTCTTGCCTAACAAAAGACCTGAAATGATACAGACAATGATCCACATTGTGAGATATTTCTCAAAGAATCCTAATTTCTTCTCGTCTGACATTTATTTGCACCAAATATCGGGTTTTTTTATTATTTCAATGATTATTGAAATAATTACGTATATATTTTTCTAAAAACGACCGGGATACACTTATCAGTTGTAATGATGAGAGAGCAATATTTATACTATAACATGTCTAAATATATTTACATATATGTTGAGGATTACTATGTTAAAAATAATAATTTTAATCCTGGCTTTGATAGTAATTATGCAGCCTGTTACAGCCTCGGATTTACTTATCTATATCAGACCTGGAACCCTGGAGAACCAAACCGAGGGTTTTGTCCTGATGTATCCACTTGAAAATACAGTAGAGCAAGGGCAGACTGTTACATTTAAGAACGAGGATCTGCACAGAAGACCATTTACCCTGGTCAGTGAAGAAAACCTGTTTCCTCCAAACATCCTGACATTCAGAAGAAGTTTATCCGTACAATTTGATGACCTTGGAACTTATAATTTCCATCTGGAAGAAAAACCGACAGTCACATTTCAGTTAACAGTTGTAGATTTCGATTCCGAAAACGAGTCTCAAGCAACCCAGTCCCCTCCCCATGAACAGGAAGTTGTAGAGGAAAATAATCCGTGGGCAGCCATGAAAGATATACCTGGTTTTTGCACACCTGCTACATTAATGATGCTTATTCTCGCTATCCTGATAGTAAGGAAAAAAGAATAGACTGAATTATTGAAAGCCTGAAACTAAAAATATTATTAAATGAGGGAAGGGCTGAATAATCAGAAATTATGATGTATGAAATTACTCAGTGGTGATGTGTGTGCTGAAAAAAACCATTACTGTATTGATACTCCTTGCAATCATCCAGCCTGTCTGGGCCATTGACCCTGTCATCACGATAAATGTACCTGTAGCAGAGGAACCCACAGATGGGTTCTCTGTGTATCCTGAAGGAACCACCTTCCACCAGGGCCAGAACATCTCCTTTTTCAATAATGACAAGAACCGACGCTGGTTCACATTGATATGTGACAATAACATTTTCGTGAATGAGACCAGCGGTGAAGCTACAAATGAATCATACATGTCCTTCAGGCAGCGCACCTGCCTGCAGATCAATGAGCCCGGGGTTTACAATTTCCATCTGCTTAAAAAACCCACTGTCACCATCCGGATAACAGTGATAGGTGATAATTCCGGTGAGATAATAGATACCCAGGATATACCAAAGGATTTGCCGGATACTGAAAGTAATGATTTCTTTAAAGGTCTGGGTGAACTGCCAGGCCCTGGAATATAGACTGCCTTTATGGTGCTTATCCTTGCTTTTCTGACACATAGAACCAAGGAATAAGTCATCACAAAGATACAATTATGTAGATAGCCATCTATCTACACCCCCTTAAATACCAGGACGCTGATGAACCATGTTCTTACAATTTAAATCACAGGTTACCCAAGTCCTTACCTCTGCCCTTGAAGCAAACGGTCTGGAAGTAACATACCTGAGCCTTGAGGAGTCGATCCATGCAGATATTGCCTCATCGGTAGCGTTCAGGCTGGCTCCGGTATGCAGGAAAAGCCCGGCTGATATAGCCTCAATGCTGGCTGCATCCATCAATGTACCTGAAAACGGACTTATCGACAGAGTTGAAACAAAGGGGCCGTATCTCAATTTTTATTTCAACCAGACCTTCCTGGACCGGACCGTGTCTGCCATACGAGCACAGGGACACGATTACGGGAGCCAGACCGGGCGCGGAAAAGTCATTCTGGAGCACACCTCTGCCAACCCCAACGGCCCCCTGCACGTGGGACATATCCGCAATTCCATTATCGGGGATACACTTGGACGCATCCTGGAAAAAGCAGGGTATGAGGTGGAGACCCAGTACTACATCAATGACATGGGCAGGCAGATAGCCATTGTCTCATGGGCGCTGGATCATTTTGATTTTGATACTGAAAAGAAATCAGACCATGCCATCGCAGACATCTATATCCAGGCAAACAGGGTGTTGAACGACGAACCTGATAAAAAGGCCGAGATCGATGAACTGATCCAGCGCATCGAACACGGTGACCCGGACGTGGCAGAGCGCTTCAAACATGCCGTTGACCTGGCCATGGAAGGTATCAAACAGACCCTGGGGCGCATGAACATCCACCATGATTCATTTGCCTGGGAATCTACCTATGTCCGCAACAGCAGTGTCAGCACCACAGTGAGCCGAATAAAGGACACGGGCAGGACTGTCATTGATGATGGTGCCCTGATGGTCGATCTGTCTGATTATGGTTTTGAGAAAAAACTGGTGATACAGCGCAGTAACGGCACATCCCTGTACACAACCAGGGACCTGGCATACCACCTGTGGAAAGCCGGGCACTGCGACAGGATGATCGATGTGCTGGGAGCGGATCATAAACTGATATCCGGTCAGTTGAAGGCAGTGTTGAATGCACTTGATGAGAACGAACCTGAGATCGTGATCTTCGAGTTCGTATCCCTGCCCGAAGGCAGTATGAGCACTAGGCGGGGTAAGTTCATCAGTACCGATGAACTGCTTGACCAGATTAATACCCAGGCAATGGTGGAAGTGGAGAAACGCAGGCCTGACACATCTGATGATTTTAAGCAGGAAGTAGCGAACTTCGTGGGTATAGGAGCAGTCAGGTATGATGTTGTTAAGGTGTCACCAGAAAAATCCACGGTGTTTGACTGGCGTGAGGCACTGGATTTTGAGAAACAAGGTGCCCCGTTCATCCAGTACAGCCATGCCCGGGCATGCAGCATACTAGCCAATGCTAAAGGATCGGGTGTAAAGCTGGCAGACCTTAAACATGACATATCCGTACTGGTGGAAGACCAGGAAATCGAACTAATAAAACATCTGGCCCGACTTACTGCTGTTATCGATACGGCAGCTGTGGATCTAAAACCCCATCATCTTGCCACATATGCCAGGGAAGTGGCCGATTCTTTCAACCAGTTCTACAGGTACGTACCTGTGCTAAATGCCGAAGTCTCCCTGCGGGACTCGAGGCTGGTGCTGGTGGACTGTGCAAGGAATGTGTTATCAATTGTGCTTGACACTCTGGGCTTACATGCACCAAAAAGTATGTAAAGAAATACCGAAAAAGTAATTATCATTCTGCTCCTATCACAGGTGATCAGATTTTGAGGTCTACAAAATGAAATACCATGCCGAAGTTACCATCGGGCTAAAAAGCGGGATGCTTGATCCCGAAGCTACTACTATCCAGAAGGCACTTGAACACCTGGGATTTCCAACTGATTCACTGGAAATGCAAAAATGTTTTGTTCTCGAACTTGAGGCAAAATCCAGGGATGAGGCCAAATCCAGGGTGGATGAGATGTGCAAGCGGCTGCTGGCAAATCCTGTGATACATAATTTTGATATAGAAATAGAGGAATCAGGATGAAGATCGCTGTACTCCAGTTCGGCGGCAGCAATTGCGACTATGATGTGCAGTATGTGCTCACTGAGGTTGTGGGCGTGGATGCCGAACTTGTTTGGTACAAGGATGAACTAAAAGGATATGATGGCGTAGTAGTACCCGGGGGATTCTCGTACGGAGATTACCTGCGGGCAGGCGCTATAGCTGCCAGGGCACCCATTATGAATTCGGTCAGGAAGATGGCGGATAAGGGACTGCCTGTAGTGGGTATATGTAACGGGTTCCAGATACTGGTGGAATCCGGACTATTACCTGGTGCACTTATGACCAACTGCTACCCGAAGTTCAGATGTGATCGGGTCAACCTGAGGGTGGATAATAATACATCCCCGTTCACAAATTCTTTCAAAAAAGGCCAGGTCATCAGGATACCCATTGCACACATGGAAGGCAATTATTTTGCACAAGAGCACACCTTATCCGAACTTAACTCACAGGACAGGGTCGCATTCAGGTATGTGGATGAGCAGGGTAATGCTACCAGTGAGGCAAACCCCAACGGGTCCAGTGAGAACATTGCGGGAATCCTTAATGAGCATGGTAACATACTTGGGATGATGCCTCATCCGGAGCGGGCATCTGAAAATATTCTCGGTTCCAAGGATGGCAAAAAGATATTCGACTCGATGGTGGAATATATTTCATCATTTTAGTTATTGCTGGTATCTGGAAAGACTATATTATTCAGGCTTTGCATGACGTACGCGCTAACCTAATCATCCCATCTCACAGCACACCAAAAAATATCATTTCTAAAATATTAAAAATAATGCAATATTTGTGGGTTTAATGTGGATGTGAAGGCGACAGGGTGTGCGGGAATCATCACCACCACTACAAGGTTATGAATAGTACTTATTTAGTTGAATCAATGATTTTGAAGCGAGGGTTCGGGTGTGGGAAAAACTATTATAGGCTAAAATTAAATTAGGATATTATGAAAAACATCCAGTCCTTTATTGAAGGTAATGTCAATCTGGTAGGATACCGAAATATAGTAGAGGGTTATGCAATTAATAAAGACTTAAGTGGATTTATTTATAATGTAAATAAAAACACTGTAATGTTAATGGCTGGTGGGGTAGAATCTGCTATATCTGCTTTTATTCAGGATTTGGAAGCAACAAACACCAATGAAACTAAAATAAGAATTATTGAAATCGATAAAAATATTGTATTACCGTATCCTTTTGGTAGGGTCATTGCTGGCGAAATGCGGGAAATGGCTGAAAGATTTGATAAATGTATTGGGATATTGGGTGAAATGAATGGCAAGTTGGATAAATTAAACAAGCTTGACAAACTCGATACAATGAATAATTCAATTGTTACGCTTGGGGATAAATTCGATCTGGTGGGTAATTCGATTAATGATAATCTTAATACCCTACCCGAAAGAATAGCTGAAGCAATGAAAAGATAAAATTACCTCCTTTCCATTAACGCCGGGAATCCGTTCACGTTCTGCCAGTCGTATTCCACCTTTCTTTAATCCAAAAACCTGTAGTTATTGGTTTTATCCCTAATATTTCAAAATAAGTCTTTTATTTTAGAATGTTATCTTATAAGTATATACACACAAATATTTAGTGAGATGTTTAACAAGATCAAACGGTATATTAAAATCCTGCATGTTTTTCATAAATATAAACTTTACAGCATTTTATTAAAAGAATATAAGCAGAAAAAAGAATCTGTGGATCTTTGTACCTGTCCTATCGACTTTGAACGCAAGTCAAATTCCGTCAAATTGCGTATGGCATTTGAAGAACTGGGGCCCACATTCATCAAGCTCGGCCAGGCCATGAGCAAACGACCTGATATTATACCAATTGAATATGGCAAAGAACTTGAGAAGCTCCAGGAAATGGTAAAGCCCTATGATTTTGAAAGAATGCAGCCAGCATTAAGTTTGGGTTTCTGTCCAGGATCGAAAGAAACCGGGAGATATTCCATAGATATTTTTGATAAATTTAACACAGAGCCAATAGCCAGTGCCTCTATTGCCCAGGTATATGAAGCTGTATTGAATGGGGAGAATGTGGTGGTCAAGATCGCCAGGCCTGGTATGATGGACGTGATCAATCTTGACCTGGATATACTCTATGACCTTAAGTTCATCTTTGTAAAACTCCTGGGGATCAAAACCCAGATCGATATCGACGGTTTCCTTGAGGAATTTAAGATAATGCTTAACCGTGAACTTGATTACCGCAATGAAGCCCTCAACATGGAACGTTTTAGGGAGAATTTCAAGAATCTCAAACAGGTTCGCATCCCAAAAGTATACTGGGAACTTACAAGTGATAACATACTGGTAATGGAACATATATATGGAGTGCCGCTAAGGGATTTCAGGACGTTTAGTTTGGATAAAAGAAAGAGGATCGCAAAACTCATCTCGTCCAGCTTTCTAAGGATGGTTTACATTGATGGATACTTCCATGCCGATCCTCATCCCGGCAACATATTTGTCATGAAGGATGGCGGCATCGCATACCTGGATTTCGGCGCAGTGGGTAAACTTGACTCTGAGATCAAAAAGGGAATGTACTCGATCTTCTATGGTGTCTACATAAAAGACGTGGATCTGGCGGCCAGGGCATTCCTGAAACTGGCTCGTAAAAGCCCGGATGATATCGATATCCATGCCTTCAAGTGGGATGTTGACGAGCTTATTACCAGGCAGCACTATGGGAAGGGCGAACGCCACAGTGATGATTTTGTCAAACTTGCACTAAAATATGACCTGTCCCTACCCAGAACCTTCTCACTCCTGGAAAGGGCCCTTGTACTTATAGAAAGTACCTGTCTTGATCTTGACCCGGAATATAATATTATGAGTGATGTCAAGACTCTTTCCAAAGAGATCGCACGTTCAAAATATTCACCTGCCAGGTTGGTAGAAGATTTCCAGATGGAATGGGACAACTTCTATGACCTTATGAAAAATGTCCCAACTGGTATAAATGACATATTTGAAAGTGTGAAAATGTTTAAGGAGGCGAATGTAGTAAAACAGGAAAATGCCATTGAGAACCGAAGGTTCATAATCTCTATTTTTCAGAACCTGTTTATCACTGTTCTCCTGATTGCATCTATAACCTTGCTGGTGCTGGGCCAGAAAGAACCTGATCTGGAAACCATCGGGCTTGTCGGTTTTGCAACCAGTATAATCCTGGCCGCTATAATTATCTTAAGAAAAAAATAAATATAGGATTTTATGGATATCCTACTTCCAGGGATTACCAAATCTTTCCTTAGACGTGATCTCTGATATCTCCCGACGTTCACCTGACCTGCTGCTACCTGCTGCAGGATAGCCAATGGCAACCACTGCCATAAGTTCCAGGGATCCAGGTGCATTTAGAATATCCCCAACTTCGTCCTTCTGGTTCAGTATCTCTCCCAGCCATACAGCCCCCAATCCCATACCATGTGCCGCCAGCAGCATGTTCTGTATGGATGCACCACATGCCTGGATATCCTTTGTATGATCATACATCACATCCCTGTCAAGGAATACAGCAATAAGCAAAGGCGCACTGTGTACAATTGTGCTGTATCTGGTACATCCTGCAAGTGACCCTGCAATCTCCCTGTTCCTTACTACCACAAAACGCCATGGTTGGTTGTTGAGGCCAGAAGGAGCCCAGTGCCCCGCTTCCAGTATGTCTTCGATCATGCTGTCCTCAACCAGGTCACAAAGAAATTCCCTGATACTCCTGCGGGATCTGATAATGTCAAGTATCCTGGTTTTTTCCACCATAAACCTAACTCCAGGTTTTCTATTTACTTACCTGCGCAGTGCCAGCAGTACAGCTATCGACAAACCGACCAGACCTGCCAGTATCCCAAATCCAGGCTCTTCCCTGGTAGGTGACGTAACCGGTGTAGGTGTAGGTGTGGGCGTAGGGGTATAGCCAGGCCGTGGAGTCTCGCCAGGGAGAGGTGGAGGATTACCTGCTATGAATTCAGGTGAAGCGGATATCTCCTCACTTTGGTAGCCCTGGAGGTCATGGAATTTTGCCGTTGCCTGAGGTAATTCATATGTACCGTTTTCACTTGCACTTATAATATAGGTCAGACTGATGCTGTTCTCCTCACCTATTATCTTTGGTGATGTGGTATAGGTTTCTCCGCTGACAAGAGTGACATTATCCGGTAATGGGTCGTTGTCAAAAATCTCTACACTGGCTTTAACGTCACCCACATTTGTGGCTGTTATAGTTACTGTTACATTTTCATTACGCTCAACCTGTGTGGGACTGACGGTCTTCTCAAGCAGGATCTTTGAGCCGTGTACAATGATTTCAGGCTTGGTACATGTCTGGTCATACTCTATGCCGCCCACTTCCCATGTCGCGTCTGCAGCAGGAAGATCATAACCGTCCGTATCAGGTTTGATCGGTTTGATAGTATATTTGAAATCCCGATTCTGTCCGGGAGCCATATTAAAATTCCACTGTAGTGGGGAACTTCCGACCAGTTCAAAATAATTGGGAATAGAATCCCTCAATTCGATATTATTTACTGCGTAAGCGCCGTCATTTTTTATAATCAATTGCACAAAGGCTGTATCGGTCATGAAAATTTCGGATTTAGTAGTCTTTGTGATATTGATCATATTCAGGACTGTTATTTCCTTACCATCTGTGAAATTATGCATCTCATCCTTTTGGTCAATACCAGTCACATTTACGCTGATGTTATATTCAGTATCTTTCATGTGTGAAGGTATCTCCAACTCAAATGAAATTTTTGTGATCGATGCTCCATCTTCGATTATATCCTCAGTATAGTGAGTCTTTGTACTTGTGCCAAATGAATAAAACTCAAGTCCATCCGTATCAATGTAAATATCAACATCCTCAAGCGGTGCATCGCCTTCATTTTTGATGTTGATAGTAACAGGTATTTTGGAATTAGTTAACTTGAAAGTATCCTTGTCATTACCCTTTTCGGTTTCAACATCAATATCCAGATCAGGAAGACCACGAAGTGCTATTTCTATTTTTGCCCAGGGTTCATAGGTATCGTCCTGCCAGTGAATATCACTGCTTGGCATCAAGTCTACTACTTTAACTAATACTTCACCATCATACTTAAAAAAATCAAACGTAAGCATACTATCGCTATAAACCAACTCCCCGTCTTTATAAAGATTTACTCCAACATATGGTGTCCCTATCTGGCCTTTGATATCAGTTCTTGGAAAATCATATGCTTCAACTGTATAGATATCATTGTCAAAAGTCTCTCCCCAATATAATTTATCTGACTTTTCATCAGTCCAGTATATCAAATCATCGTTTCCCCATGCCTGGACCAAAAGACAGGAACTTGAAATATATAGTAGAACGATTAATATATATTTAAATAATATTGTACATTTCATACTCATAGTAGACACCTTATTTTTTATAATAATGTGGATACTTATACTACATATCTTTTTTTATACTTATATTGAAGAGTTACAGAATATAGCCAATAAATTAGTAACCTGTGGCTATAGCAAGGTTCATGGCAGAACTTTCAAGATTGGAATTACTTCTGACAATGAAAACGATGTTACCATTATTCCAGATGATCTGGTATTTGGGTAATTGATTTCCAGCCCTATATGTGTAAGTCTTTATTCTTGTGCCGGTATGTCCATTGAAATTGACATTGGTAAAACGATCACCCGTAGATAACTGTTCATACTGGGATTTGTAGTTTAAAATAAATTCAGTTGCTGATGAGTCTGAATCCAGTTCAATAATATCTAAAAACACATCGAAATTATCTTCATCCCGATAAGCACCTTCCTTTGATTCAATGATCTGTTCAGAAAATTCATTATAATCATTGATTGGAGGTGATCCTAAATATTCATATCCAGAAGGTAAATTCTCAACCATGACCATTGAATCAAGGCTAAAATTGTCCTGTTCTATACCTGATGAAGTATTATCTAAATTGTCAATGATCTCAGTATCTGTATCTTCAATACAGCCAGAAAATAGTATAATTGAAATTAATAGAATAGAAGCTACTGTTTTTTTTGGATTATACATAAAGATTCCACTTGTTATAATTGATTAATGTTGACGATTGAATTTAGTAAAAAAAAAGAAATTGAAGGGATTAAAAAAAACATCCCTTCATCTGTATTGTTGATTTATTCGCGCTGTCTCAGTACCAGATAAGCCACTGCAAGCAGACCTGCTATAGCGAACACAGCCTCAAATCCAGGCACCTCATCATCGGTGGGCTCAGGTGTTGGGGTTTCGGTCGTGTCAACATCAGCAGTAGGTGCTGCAGTTCCGTCTACAGTTGCATTTCCAGTTGGTTCAGCTGTAACATTTCCTGTTGGTGTTGCAGTTGCAGTTGCGGTTGCGGTTGGTCCTGGGCCGCCGATGATTACTGTTTTCACAGCTGCAGCGAAATCATCATCGTCATTGACCCGGACTGATATCCTGTCTTCAAATATCTCTTTTACACCATCAGATGAAAGACTGATCTCATCATCCGTATCTTCCAATTTTATTGTGATTTTATCTGGATCAACCTTTGTTTCAAAGCCGTCATACAAATCTTTGTCATTGT
>Ga0255428_1053_pt1 | contig 31848 bp, 25 predicted proteins | sample ANMaggSSYBR02J13_FD_182654 | JGI IMG/M metagenome (GOLD analysis project Ga0255428, IMG submission 182654) | Sediment cell enrichment communities from methane seep in Santa Monica Basin, California, United Staets - ANME aggregate JGI... | ecosystem: Environmental > Aquatic > Marine > Cold seeps >... | reverse complement strand
TTATTGAATGCTCACTATCTTGAGCTATTAATCGGTTTAACAACGATATCTGCGCTGTTTTAATCTGTGTTTTATTAAAGCCGCAATCAGATAAAATAGTTGAGAAATTTAATCTCTCCCAAAAACAATGTCCTATTAAAACCGGGCCTAATTCTCTGTCATAACCATGTTGAACATCATCAATAAAAATTTCCGCTGTACTTTTGTCTTTTATCGCTTTTTTAAATTTACATACCTGTTCTCTAACTGAATCCCATTTTCCTTCAGTCTGAATCTTTTTTATAATTTTATCAGCATAAGCAATGAGTTGAGAATCATATTCAAACAAACTCTGTTGACCGAATAATCTTTCCTTTACTATGCGGGCAACTTCCCGACGTTTCTCTTTTGGAATTTTGAGATAGGTTCCAAGAGATACAATAAGTCGTTGCCTGGGACCTTTTTCGGTGCGAATGTTTTCGACCAATTGCAATACTGGCGACTTAGAATTTTTGGAAATTGCTTCTCTGAAAAACATTGATCCACCTCTGATTTATTAAATCAGCTAAGCATAGAACAATGGATCATGTCAAGATATATTTTTATCTCGCAGCGCTTTACACAGGCACTACATTTGAACCCAAAATTTTATTCCCTTTATTATCAACAGGTTATGTTTTTCATCAAAACAACCGAAATTCTCCAACTGATTGATATTGCAACAAATTGCAATTTTACGAAAAAATTTAGCTTGAGAAAAGCGCGAAAGTCGGGCTAAAGCCCAAGCAGCGCCTCCTCTTATATCTTCGTGCTGTGATCCATCTGCAAGGACTTGTATAAGGAGTTTGCCGGATTGTTCAGAAGGCAGCTCACCCAGTATGATGACAGCCTCTAAACGATGCTCTAAATAATCAGAATTCAAAATGGATTCAATAAAGTTGTAGCCAATTGGGGCATTTGATCTGGCTAATGCAGCAGCAGATTCCAGCTTTACATATATGTGTTCTGCATCGTCGTTGATTCTTTCTATTAGCGGATTTGTATCAAATTGACCCTTTAAAAAAGAATAAGCCTTGGCAGCGCCGTATCTTTCTGAAATTGAGGCACTTGTCAGTAAGTTATGGTAATAGTGTTCAGGGTCAATCTTCTTTGCAGGAATCTCTTTGAACACAGGAGTTACTGAGGCTAAAATTTGATAGCGCCTGATTTCTTCCCCTTCTATAACACACGGAGTTAATTCTATACCTTTTTTGGATAGCGATAAGGAAATAGTTCGGTTATCGGATGTTCTTTTGAATTTAATTCTTTTTGATATTTCAATAATTCTTCCATCGCTACTGGCCACAGAACTGGGCCATGTTAATCGGGTTTCAAAGCCTTCCTGCGCTCCTTTAGGTTTTTCTTGAATTACCTTAGTAGCTTCAAGAGCACTACGTAAATCAGAAGTTTTTATGTATTGTACATTTTCATCTGCTACCCAATCAACAGGCTCTTCACCACACTTTTCACATACAACTAATGCTACATAGTCTTCATCCTTCAGACCAAAATCCCAGCCGCGTGTCTCATCTGCTGAAGAATGTGACATTGTAATAATGAGTTTAGTTTTGGCCCTTGATTCAATCCTTATACCTGAATTTATACAGAGAATATCAGGGACACTAACTCTTTTAATTTTAATCATTTTCCATATCTTATAACCAGTAGAACCCCTTTCTAATTCAACTGGAGTATGACCTTGATTCGTCAAATCTTCAATAACCTTTTGGGTACCGATTGCGCCAATAGCAAGTTTTTCCAAAAAGCTTTCATCGGTTTTGAATGATCTCTGTGCCATATCTTCCTTTAATCATCTCGAATATTATTTTACGTCCCAAAATTAAATCTTAAGAAATAAATCAGTGATATTGGATATCAATATATTATTTCTTGATGTTAATTGTATAGTATATATCACATTGTTTTTAATGAAAAAGCAAGAATTATGTAATCCCCAAAATCCCACATCTCTAAAGCAATCTCAGCGCTATCCAAGAGATTGCTTTGCTCCTGTCTGCGTGCGGACACGCACAGGCAGGCGCAATGACTGATGCCCGATGATACCAGAACTTATTGAGAAGTTACAATGCTTCCGAAGAATTCTGCGGAAGGGGCTCTCTCAATATGTGCTTGTAGCAGATTAAATACTTAATTTAGAATTTAAGTCAGGGGTGAGTTAGAGGATTTTCTTCAGTATCTTTGACCCGGATCAGCCAATATCCTGGTTTGGGTACAGTGGGACGGGTACAGTGGGACGTTATGAAAATATGCGTTTCATATCCTGTTGATGTACGCTATCTGATTATTTATACTAAGAAAAATAGAGTAAACCAAAATATCGAAATGTTGCTGATACCCCGTTTTTCTGCCAGTTGTTCCGTCTGCTTTTTTTCACCCGCTTAGAATCTGAATTCGGACTGTTCCTGCGGGCTCTGCGAGAAGAGTATTGAACTGCTCGGCCTTCCTATTTATTTTCCAGCCAGTTTTCTATCTGCAACCCACCCCACTCGCTCAAAATGATCTGTGTTATTTGTTACCAGAATACAGTTGTCAGCAATCGCAATAGAAGCAATCAAAATATCCAAATCTTCAATGATTTTGCTTTTGGATTTCAAAACATATCCTCCGTTCTTGTGGTAGATTTTCTGCTCGAATAGATATCTTTTATCTGCTCTTCAATGGTTCTGTCATCCTCCCATGTTCCACATACAGATAGAAACTCATCAGTTGCGCGTCTTTCATCCAGACCAGGTGCGATAATTTCCTGTTTAAAAAAACGTACAACTTTAGCCAATTTCTCCTGAACAGGTTGAGACATGCCTTGTACCTCTTTTAAAATTGTTTCTTCATGTATTGTCTTTGTCTGCATGATAAACCTCCTGCCAATTTTTTATCCTGAATTATTTTTTCCTCACAATGTGAATCCAGTGGGACGCCCATGATTTTATGCGTTTCATACACTGTTGATGTATGCTATGTGATTGTTTATACTAAGAAAAACATAGTAAACTCAAATATCGAACATGTTGTTGATGCCCCGTTCTTCTGCCAGTTATTCCTCTTACTTTTTTCACCCGCCCAAGATCTGGATTCGGACTCCTTTAATCATAGCTATTCAGCCACAGATTCACACAGATGAACACAGATAGGTTTAACTACAGGTAAGTTCACGGCTCAAAGTTCAAGGTTAAACTGATTTAGCGGGGCATAACATATGACCCCCTGTGAAAACTTCGATTCTGAGTCCTATGCAGAATTTATTATTAGATTCTATGATACATCTCTTCCTGCCAGTGTGAGGCACGAGCAGGCAGGAAGCAGGATTGTACTGAACTTAAAAGAAAAAAAAGAAAAAATAATCTGCTGCAGATGGACGTAGATGGGCGCAGATTAATGGCCGCAAAAAGGCACAAAAAATGCAAAAAAAGAACATAAAGAAAGTATAATTTCCTATACAATAAAGAAAATCTCAAAGCGATTAACCTCTGAGACTTAAACGGTTACAGAATGATATCAGTGATGATCAGCGTATATCTGTGGCTGAATAGTTACCTTTAATCTTGATTTGGTTTTTTCTTTGATTGGCCATTTTAAATAGTTCTCTTGAACTTCAAATTTTCCTAAAAAATTCGCTGGTGTGGTCAGTCTCTACCGTTTTGTCATACTGGATATGCTTTCATACCAGCTTTCATTGCGCCTTCAATAGTCCCATCAACCAATTCACTTCCAGAAAAAAAACATTCATCAGGATCATATATTTCTGAACTCCATTTAAATATTGCAAACTCCCATTCGCTGATTTCTCTAAAATATTCCATACGGCTTACAGGCTCTTTTTTACCATATGCAATCCTGTCAAGATAAAGAAATCTTCCTTGAAATTTGGCAATATAACGAACGTCTGTGCCTTTAAGTTCCTGTTGGTTGAATTTTTCTACGATTGTGGAAACATTTTCTCGTATTTCATCAGGTATCAGTTTTTTTCCCATAATTAATCTTTTCCTTGAAGTATAATGTGATGTTATTTGTCTCAATGTTGGGTGTAGCTTGCGAGTGAGATTCCACAACATGCCTGAAAAGCGCTCAATAGCTGTTTCTTAAAAGTCGTAGAATTTTGGTTTGGGCGATAGCCTTTAGCTTACGCGCCTAAGACTACTTTCTGATGGGCCAGATCCAGGTGATTTACCATGGCCTTTATTTTCAAGCGGGCTTCACGATCACCTTTTTCTGCCAGGATTTTTGCCATCTCTTCCTGCATTTCGGTCTCCAGCGGTTTCCAGCCATATGCTTTGGCGTGGAAATGGATCAGTTTTTCAGACATGGTTTCCCATTCTTTGCTTGATAGATCGTGCAGGCGATAGATGTTTAAATTCTGCCAGGACTCAGCGTAATTTTCTTCAAAATAGGGTAATTCCTGTTCATTGCGAAGATATACACGCTCGTAGTCTTCACCATGAACCTGCATAAAGAAGTCGTTGGTAAAGGCGAAAATGGGATAGAGTCCGGGAAGGGGAGAGGCAGACGAAAAGAATTGATTCAAAATAGTGTAGCTTTTGCGGCGCACGTTGATGCGCAACTGGGCAATGGATTCACCTTCATCAAACAGCAGAACCCAGCCTTTAAACCCTGTTTTTTGAAACATGGCTGACAGGCCGCATATTGCCTTAAAATATGGTTCCCATCCTTTGCAAACCAGGGATGCGTCTTTGTAAAATGGAACCTGTCGGTACTTCATGGCATGACGGAGACGAAACACGGGCAAGCTGTTTCCGTTCAGGGCATTGGCAAGGAGCCAGGGAAACTCTCGGGGCCGGAATGTGGTATGCTTTTTTAAGCCTTTTTGCCGGTTGGAAAGCGGTATGTTATCCTGTGCCATGGCCGTTAAAATGGCTTTGAAAAAATGAGGCATGGATTCCGGGATGATGTCAAGCGGCCCGGCGCTGTTATTTTTCCAGGATATTTTTTGTTTGCCGCTCAGGTCTTTCCACCATTTTACCAGGGATGACTCGCTATCCGGAAAAGAAATTTGACTCACGAGAGCATGGTAAACCTGCCGGAAGTCATAAAACGGAATTTCCCTTGGATCAAGGTTGATCTGACTGGTAACGAACCCCTGTGCCAAAGCCCGTTGACGAATATAGGTGAGACTATGGGATTTACCCTGGCCATAGGCGCCGCAGACACAAAGGTGAGTGGATTCATTTTCCTCCAGGGTTTTAACGCCATGGTCAAATATACTGTTTAATTGCTCTTCATGGGCAGTTAACAGCCTGACACCAAAGGGATCGAAAAGCCCCTCCCGCAAGCGCTCCACCGCCCTTCTGAGTTTGAAATTGCCGGCGCTTTCCAGCAACTGGATAAAATTGGCCTTATCCATTGGTTACTTATCCCAACTGGGCTGCAGTTGTTCCATCTTCTCTTGTTCCATTTCCTGCTGACTGGAGACGATATGCTCGGTAAGATCAAGTGTTTCTGCCGGATTTTCGCCCTGTTCGGCCATATCCAGAATTCGAATAACCTGTTTGACAAAAAGCCGTACCTCGCTCAAGAGCCCCATCTTCTCCTGATTTTTACAGATATCCTCAAGAAGCTTGTCCGGCCCAGACTCTGCAGCGTTCCAACGATAAGATATCTCGTGAATACGACGCAATGACCGCCCCAGATCGACCAACTCGCCCGATTTCAACGGTGTTCGATGCAGATCGATCAAAACCCCGCGATAATTCAGACGCTTCTGCTGACCGATGGAACGAACACGGCTCCATAACGCATCGTAGGATTTAAATCCCTTTTCAGACAGCAATACGTCCGGGATGATGGAAAAAAAGATATGGAAATACTCAGACTGTTCGGTATTATCTATCAGCAGCCGCACATTCTCGTAAGCTGCGTTGCGCACTGAGGCGGACTGGGCGATGACTGTCTCCAGTTCATCTAACAGCAGAATAAATCCTTTATAGTTCAGATAACGCAGGAAGGCATTCAGAGAGTTGAGCATCTGCTTGCTGTTGGCTTTGTTCACTACTTCAAAAATTCCGAAGGGCTTAAGTTCCCGTTTGGTTGCTTTGCCTGCCTCGAACCAGTGGAAGATGATCTCCCTGTTTGTGATGCGATCTTCTTTATGTTCTTCTTCCATCAATGGCAAAAAACGATTATGCGCCAGGGCCACAAGCGCATTGGCAAAATTTACGTTCATGCCCGGCAGATTGCGTAAGGTTTCAGCCAGATCAGCAATTTGCTCTGTTGAAGGAGGAGTGTCATTTTGAACCAGAGTGCCTAACCATTGGCTCAGGAGATTTCGAATTCCAAGGCCTTCAAAACAACCGCGAAGCTGACGCGTAATAGATTGATAGACGGCTTCAAATTTGTGAATGGGCACTTCCCGCGTCAACACGACAAAAGAGACGGCAAACCCCTGTTGCAGAGCAAGATGACGAATTATCGACATAAAATGAGTCTTACCGTCACCATAATCACCACTGAGAAAACGGACTTTGGCCCCGCCTTCGGCAATATAATTTTTCAGGTCATCCTCAATAAAGGTGAGCCAGTTATCGCGGCCGACAGTAAAAAAAGGCACATAATCGGCCGGCACGCTTCCTTTTCGAAGTTCTTCAATAATTGATCTGGCCTGAAATGGTTCTAACCGATCAATTTCTTCCACAGGTATCATGTTTCATCCTCCAAAAATGAAATTCCGGAAATTTGCCGAGGTTCGCCATTGCTGTCAATAAGCCAGAGGAAATAATTACGCCCCGGATCCAGGCACAACTTCTTGCCGTTCGATGCCCCGCCGATACCGGCCTTGAAATAACGCCATATATCCACGCCAAACTGTTCCAGACTGTAGCCCCTGAATTTGGCTTTATCCATATTGGTAAAAAACGTTTTACTTTGCAGGGAAATCACATATTCCAGATAAAACCGTAGAATGGGAACCGGATTGCCTGGGGAAATATTATCCATCTTGCTGATTTTGGCATACGTCTCATAGAGACCGTCGATAAATTTTTGAGGATCAAATGGCCGGTCATAGAGTTGTTTTTTTACACGAAGGGCGGCAGTGACGATACGACGGGGATCAATGGATTTCAGTGTCTTCTTGTTGATAATCGTAATACGTTTGCTGAAAACAATCTCTCCGTCAATGCCTTCAAGCACTCTAAAGCGGGGAAAATCAATTTCAACAGGCAGCCCGGCTTCTTCTGCCAGGCGGTTAAGGTCTTTGATAAATTCCAGCCGGTATCTTTCCACCTGTTCCCTGGCGTATTCCCGCAAGCTGTCAAAAACAGGTTTGCAGTCAGTCAATGCCTCTTCCTGTTCCACGTTTTCAGCCATTTTTGTACGAAGCAGTTCATCCAACTGGAGAAAATCATCTCGCATTGCACAGCGGATACACTGCTTTAAAAAATCGGCCAGGCGTTGACCGCTATTCAACTCCTGCTGGAATGGACGAAGTATCCCCTTCAATTCTTCCTCGGTGTTTTGTAAAAAAGATTCTTTATTCATTGTTTTTATAGCTCACTCAAAATTAAAAGGATGTAAAAAATTGATCTTTAGCCTTCAATTATTAACCACAGACCCACACTGACTTTCATTATTTTGTTTGTGCCTGTTTGTGTGGGTCTGTGGCTGAATATAGATAAATGGAAATTCCCATACTACAAAATATATTTATCATATGAATCATCATGAAACAACTGAAAAATAAAACTAACAAAACCAGCAACGTCCCCCTCCGCTTCACCAATTGTTGAAAAGGTTTCCAAGATATTTAAAATAGCGGTCAAATATATATTGTCACCAGGCAAATACCCTAATCGGTATTAAAGCACACTGTGTTTTGGCTTATTGGTTTGTCAGGAAATTGGGTATTTCAGGATCCCATAGAGCGCGTATCTTTTATAGGAGAAAAATCCGAAATTGATTCCCTGAATGGCATCGGAACATCCTCGACGAGAGGAAAAGAAAGATCGAAAACGGTAAAGCAAAATTTATTTCTCTTGAAGAGTTAAGAGCGAGTCGTAAATCATGAGAATTAAAGATGTCGTTACATTGAAAGAAGTTTGCTCTGTTTTTCTTAGTATAAATAATCAGATAGCGCACATCAACAGGATATGAAACGCATATTTTCATGGGCGTCCCGCTGGAGTCCCGCTGGACGCTGGGACGCTGGATGACTTTCCACTACTTCCTTAAAGACCTCTTCAGGGATATAAACCTTAGAAAAGGTTTCTTTGAGCAGGTCTAATTTCCCTATTTTTACCAACCCAATCAGGATTGTGGAATCACTGACAACAATCATTTTTTGGTATCCTATTCAAAAACCGTGGTAAAACTCATTTTCAATTTACAAAAAGGCTTTATTTACGCATAGTTATATTTCGGCAGACTGCCCATTGCCACGAAATTTGAATAGGATACAACTTTTTTTGCTTTAATCTAGGCGGAAAGCCGGCGCAGACCGATTTCGTCTTTGTTTGTAGGCGCGCCGACGGTCAGTTGATCCCTGAACTCCCCGGCTAATTCTTTCTTGAGACGAATTGCCGTCTGATTATCCATGCCGCTATCGGCTCTTGAAAGCCTCATTACCTGCCGCAATTCATCCTGAGGCAATTTCTGCATTCCTACGAGAAGGCGACAGCAATGATCTTCCCCACCAGACCATGTTTCGATGTATGAATCTAATTCCTTCCAGCCGCGGAGGTTGAAATATCCCACACAAAAGTCCGCACGATCTGATAATTCAAGGGTTTTCTGGAGAGCGGGAAGAAGGCTTTTTTCTATGTTATCAAGAATACGCGGCATTAGAGTATCCTTTTTGAAGAGTTCCTTACTTGCGTTTTTCCGAGGTCATCTATAAAACCTCATAAGGAACGGGGAGCGCCGGATATCTCTACTCCGCTTATCAGCTTACCAGACCACAACCGAACAAAATCAGCCGGCACTATAGGTCTTTTAAAGACCGCTAAATAAATATCATCCAGGGTCCCGCCAAAAAAGACTGCATTCGGAATCTCCCGGATACGTGACTTCAAAAAGGAATGCCATAGACCTGCCAATCTAATCGGATCATTGGACGATACACTGTCGAGCGGAACAAAAAATTCAGTCTTTTTTGTCAAGCTATCGACACTCTCTTTTATGCCTCTAAGATCCTGGTGAAATAAACTATTATTGGAAGAATACTCAAATTGGCTGCCTCTTTGATTTGTAAAGTCCGACCAGTTGGGATAAGGCGGCTTTATGATTCGGACTCCATCTTCCATTTGTTTAAAATCCAGGAATTTTTTTGTGGTTAGGTGCTCTATATTACTCCAGGTCTTTTCACAGGCAAGGGGTAAAAGGTCCCAGTGATCCTCCCATTTTTGCAGAGGACCGGTTCCGATAATCAGTAACGGGTATGAGCGGCCAAGACTGTCACTACTGTCCCTTCCGACACCACAAACAATGTTATCTTTCTCAGAGCCTCTGGCCCAAAAACGCCATGAATAGAGATTTGAAGAATAGTTGCGTTTTGAGCCTAACATATGATAACCTTTTTCAACCCAATCAGAAAACGCCTTCAAAAGTGGAGCTTGAGAACCAACTCTGAAATAGTCTCTGGCCACTGGATGCTTACCCCACGCGGCCCAGTTCCAGGAGCGCTTAGATTTTACTAATCCCAGCATTTTACGATATTCCTTGGCGCTCTTCCAGGAGCACTTGTGAGGAGTTTTATAATCGGCCGGTTACCATTAAACTGATAATTTATTTTGATATATCTGATTCCCAAACGTTTGAGGGCCGCCTTATGCCTGGGGAATTCTTTAGGATAAAAAGTCCGTTGCCCATCGATAAAATCTTTTAAAAACTTAGCGAATGCTCGATAACCTGTATACTTTTTGGTCAAAACGAGGTTTCCTACCTCAATCTGAAAAATGACATCCCTACAGGTCTCGGGTGACCAGTTAAAAGTCTTTCTTACAGGATAGTTGAGATTAATCAGCTTTTGGGCTTTGTCCGCGCACTGAAGCTCAAGACTGGTTGCATGGGGTCTTATTTGGGCTTCCGGATTGATATCAGTGGGTAGCCCTCTGATTGAGACGGTGTAATTGGCTTTCACAAGTTTTACGACCTTAGCCCCTTTCGTTAAGAAGGAAAAAAAGTAGGAATCGAAAAGTATCCTCCGGTCCAGCACCTGTTTTGCATAATAACCTTTTTGCGTACTTCTGCTGACGAATGGCGCGGCCGGCCCATTCACAAATTTTACAGCATAACCATCATGTCCTAAAAGGATCTGCTCTAAAGCCTTTTGATCAGACACTCCTTGAATTTCCACCAAAACTTCCTTTTCCCAAAGGTCCTGGAGATGGCAGGCAGTTTCCGAACAAACAAAGTTCCATAAATAATCGAGAGGGCCGATTACCAGTTTCCAGAAAATCTTGTCATTGCCGGTCGACTTGCCGGCCATAGAAGCACTGAGCTTGTCATATGCCATGCGGGCCACAAAAAAAGGAGACTTGCTGGTGACTGTATCTTCATTGAAAGCCTGGGCGGCCATATGGTAAGCCACTGTTTTTGAAGCAGCCGCCGGCATAACCTCGGCCAGAGCGTTTTGATATTCTCGAAATGCCTTTGCGGCTAATAACAGGGACTCCAGAGTTTTTTTGCCATCGACTTTGCCGATCTTTTTTTCTAATCTGGAAATAATGGTTTTTCCTTTGTCTGCAACCTTTGCCAAGCCCCCCTTGCTTCCGATCTCCAGCTTGGCCGCTTTGGCTTTAGTGGATTGAAACTCGTAAATACGCTCAACCCATGAAGGCACATCATGGTCTATTGTTAAAGGTTTCAGCTCAATCGCCATTTTGTTCAAAACAGCAAAATACGGACCTTGATTGATTGCCATTCTTGCCGCTAACTGACGCCGCTCTTCTCTCCCTTGAAGCCTTTTAACGCCTTCTGGAAAAACAAGCCCAAAATTGTGCCAGGCTTGAAAATAAGCCTTCCTGTACAAGGTTTGAAATTCAAGTTTTTGACCTGCTATAATAAGAGGATCGACAAGAGCGGATTCCATTTCATTAAGAAACGAATCAATTTGCTTTTTCCCTTTAAGGGTGAAGACAGGAGGTACACTCGTTTGACGTAAAGCTGATAAACTGCCTCCCCAGAAATCTTCCAGGGTCACATACGACAGAGATTCATTTGAGTTAACCCAGGTGGCAAACCACCCGAGATCGACGCCCTTTAAAGTCAATATATGCTTTAACCATGCATGCAAATTATTCATTTCCTGATTAAGGCTGCTCGAATCGGTTTGCCAGACCACATTATAAAGATACTGGTCGGCAAATTGCTTTCTTATCTCAGGTATAATCTTTTGATCTGTCATTAAGACGATAGGTTCATAAGAAGGTTGAGGCATGGATTTGAGTGTTTCAAGGCTTTCAGCTTGCAGACGGGTACGCAAAAGATTGATGCGCCTTACGAGGTAAACTATGTGTTGGCCGATAACTTCGTCAGGAGTTGAATCAGAAAAGTTTACTATCCTCTCTCCCATCTGTCTGTCAAAAGAGATCTGAAAGCCGTCTTTAAACTGTTTGCAATACTTCTCCTTGAGTCGAATCTCAACATTATTACTTTCATTCAACCCAAATCTGGGAATCCACCAGTTGCGATTCTCCTCTTCCACTTTCAGAAGCGCCTCTCTAAAGCGTTCCATAATAATGACATCCGTCAACACTTCTCCCTGTAATATAAGAGGTTTTGAAAACTCATGAGAAATCCCTCTCATGGTTCCAAGATTCTTTACAAATGAAAAGCTCAACAGACCACAAATGGCAACCGCCACAGCAACCCATGAAGCTATGCCAAGATTTCTGGTTAGCAGGCTCCATTCAAGTCTTCGCTGGGTAGGGGTAAACAGATTTCTGTCATTAGGTAGAATTTGCTCAAAAAAATCATGTAGAAACAAGCCATTATTCGTTCCAGGCAAGACATCTCTCTCTTCAATAAGCCCGAGAGACTTTAAGAAATGTGAGTACGGGCTCCCTTCCTGTTGTCCGCTGCTAAAGAAAAGACCTCTTAAAACTGGAGTCTCCTGGTAGGGATTTTCCCCAAAAGCCCCTTTAATAAAAGAATCAAAGCCGGATTTCATTTTTTCAAACTCTTCAGGAAAAAGAAGGAGGCCAGGATCAGCGCCTATGGACCCGGCCTTATGGAAAAGGAGGAGCCGGAGATCTCTTAAGCGCCCCCCGATTGTATGCATGGCACGGTTGACAAAGGCAACTACATCTGTTAACAGATCATGATTCATGAGCCCCATGGCCTGTTCAAGGCTTTTATCCGGAAGATGATCACAAAATTGAGTCATACCTTGAATCAAGTCGCATTTGGTTACAAGAACGTATACCGGAAACTTTACACCGAGAACCCGCATCAATTCATCAATACGGCGCCGGATGTTTCGACCATCTTCTTCAAGAGCTTCGGGGCCGGAGCCAAGTAACTTATCAGCCGCAATGGTAACAATGAGACCATTGAGAGATTCTCTTTTTCTGTATTTGACCAAAAGGTTGAGGAATTTTTGCCATTCCTCTTTATCACGGCCTTCATCGACAGGAATAGCATACCTGCCGGCTGTATCGATAATAATAGCCTGTTCAAAAAACCACCAATCACAATTCTTTGTCCCGGAAATGCCCGAAGTTCGGCTGACATCCGCAAACGGTGAAGAAAGACCCGCGCTTTTAATTGCCGTGGTTTTTCCGGAACCACTTTCTCCGATTACCATATACCAAGGAAGCACATAAAGAGGGTTGCCATATTTTTTCAAGTGAGAAGACTTAAGAGACTCAATAGCCTCTTTCCAACTATCCTGAAGCTCTCTTAAACGCGCACTCTCTTTATCGTCCACGGTTTTCAGATAGGAGTCATCCTGCTCAATGATCTGGTCAACAAAATGCTGTTCCCGACGTTTAAGCCATAGCTTTCTTAGAAAAAGCAAACCCAGCCCTAAGCCTAAAATGCCCAGCAAAATGAAAAATCCTACCCACCATGCCCAATCAAGGCTCAGTACGATCCCAAAAACCAGAAGGATAGTCAGTAGAATTACTGCTATAATAAAAAAGACTTTAAGAATTTTAAAAAGAATCTGCTTCATTTACTTAATAAACTTTCTCCGATATTGTTTAGAATAAACCTGTAAATCAAATACAGAACCGAGTAAAGGAGAACGGGGGTTCCAAGACAAAGAAGCGTAAAAGTTGAGAAGCGTTTTTTTTCTTTAGGAGAGATCATCTCGCTCGACTCAACAGGATATGCTTCCGGAAAAAGCTCTCCTTTTTCAAGAGAAGGTAGTCCCACTGAACTTCCTGTAAGAAGTTTCAAATTTGATGTCTTTAGCTGTTCCAGGAGATATTCGTCTCCTTCATGGCAATAGCGTCCCATAAAACCTATAGATAGACAGAGATAATAAACCTCCCTCACATCTCTTTGATGGGGACCAAGAGTATTTAAGCGTTCAAAAAAAATCTCGCCGGCGTCGGCAGTCTGATAATAAAAGCGCTGGAGTTGTTCACCCTGCCACAGATGTTTTTCTTTCCACGAAGAGTTTAAAATAGCCTCATCAATCCAGGCAAAAATAGCAAAGCGCGCCAGGTCGTAGTCCTCCTGAGAGAAAGCGCCGTTATTGAGACTCTCTTGACTCTTCGAAATCAGACGTTGAATATCGGCCTTAACTTGATCAAAGGGTGGTTGTCTTTTGGCCACTGTTTTCAAAAAATATGCCGCGTAGGCAACGAGTTCTATAAAACAATCGGTCAATCGCATATCTAACTTTTCCCCACAACCATCAGTTCTATCTTTAAATCTTCAGGAGCTGCATCCCAATACAAAGCAATATTGTAATCTTTGTGCACACGGGCCCATTGATCACTGTGATGGTCAATCTGAAAATAAATAGAGTAAGTCCGACGGGGCAATTCTTGTGGCGGCGTTGGAAGGTGTTGCAGCTTTACTCCTGGAAGAGCACGGGCCATAAGAATAGGTAAAGATTCTCGTGAACTTATTTTTGCGATTGTCTCCAGGGACTTAAGCACGAAATCAGGATCCTTTTCGGTTTCAAAAACCAGGTAAAAACGGTTTCGTCCTTCAAAAATCGTTGGGGCCAGATCACACGCATAATAGGTTCCGTCGTATACGAGTTGAATCACATATTCCGGCCCGGCCGTAATTTCATCCAAAAGCTGGGTAACTATAGCCTGCGCGCCTGAAAAACATTTCCACAGGTTTTGATGATCATATCCGGATAGAAGACGGGTTCCGTCTTCCAGTTCTCCCATCACATTGACCTGCTCTGAAAAAGAAGAGAGTTCGCCGATCAACTCTCTTAAGAGGGCATACACCGTCCAAGGATGAACTTGTTGCGATTCAGTAAAATGAAAAAGGGAAGGAATGTAGCGATTAAGGGACCTTAAGGCTAAGAGATAAACCATATCTCTTGTCCCGAATTCGACTGTATGAATCCCCCTTTCACGTTTATACGATTCAAGCTGGTGGCCGCGAGATGCGATCTGGTCCCTGATTTCCTTGACAACCTTTACGAGAGGACCTGAACCGGAAATGGCAAGGGAGGGAGGAACAAACTCTTCGGAAAGCGTTATCTCTTCGCCTGATCTTTTCAGTTGAGCAAGAGGAACAAGTATATAGTCTCCGATTTGATCCTTTTCCGTTTCCCAAAATATTTTCAGGACATAGTGAAGCCTCTTAATCTGAGCCGGCGGCCCGCTTTGATGTAAGTCGGAAATCTCTTCAGGGTCGGTCGTTGTCACAAATCTGGTGGTCACTTCTGAAAGGTTTTCTAATTTGGAAAGCACGGTAACATTTTCTCCGGCATCATTCCATTTTTTCAGGCCGATAAAAACAGTAAAAGGTTTGTCCCCATCCACCCAGGCTTCATCAAAAGAACGGGCCTCGATAAGAGAATTGCCCGGGAAAATTAGATAGGTCATATCCGGAAACAAAAATTCACCTTTCAGGAGATTAAAAGAAAAATTTCCCAGAGCGGTTTTCTGGATCTCTAAATTCCCGACGCCCCATAGGTGGGGCTGAAGGAATTTATGAAAAGGTGTCAACAGAGACTGAAAATGAAGATCTTCCAGTTGAAAATGTTGTGGTTGTAAAAAAAGGCCTTGATGCCAAAAAAGAGGTCTTTCCATATTCTTTATCTTTTTTTTATAATGTTAGAGATGGGGAGAAGTTATTTCGCCTGCATCTATAGACTGTCACATATTAAATTGCACAAGGGTATTGTAATACGCCGACGACCGATAACGCAGTGAAATTTAATATGTGACGGTCTATATTATTGAATCTGTTTCGGGCCCAACGTAAGTTCTATATTTAAGGGGCCTGGTTTTAAAATTTTAGTCCGCTTAATCCACCCTTTTTTTTCTATAATCACCGGAATATCAAACAACCGTATAATTCTCTCTTTGTAAAGCGAATAGTAACCTGCCACAATGGCTATATATCTTGCGCCCTCGGCTCGGTTCAACCGAAAAGTCAAATCTTGCCCGGGATGAATAATTAATCTTTCTGAGCCGGCTACACTGCTGTCAAAAAGGCCGCATTCCAAAAGTTTGTAAAGCCCGTTATTATCGCCGGCAAGCTGATTGAAAGTATTCGGATTTCTGAGTTGATAAACACATATAAGGAGAGTGTGAGGCGTTCCCTCGTGGAGGTTTAATTGAAAATCGGCTTTTAAGTGAAGTTGAATAGTCTCTTTTTCGTATCTCCACTCCGGAGGAGCAAGAGGCAGGGATGCACATGAACAGACTCCGAAAGCAAGCAACCACAGGAACAGTATTTTAATATATTTTTTCACTTTGTTATCTCCTTATACCTGAGTTGAGCGATTTTTGAGCATTCTTTTCAAATTCTCTTAAGAATTTCTCCATGAAGCGTCCTGAGTCAAACCATTTTTTGCATTTATAAAACTTTTTTTCATATATTTCAAAAAATTCTGCTTTTTGGAACGGTCCGAACTTAAAACCTCCGCTACCGTCGGCTTTGATCTGATCAGGGTCCAATTCGTGTAGAATTTCGCCTATCTCGGTGTAGGCAGCCTCTTTAAATGCTTGATGTGCAATCAGAAAGGCTTTTTCGATCTGCCCAAGATAGCTCTCAAGGGATCGGGCATGGCTTTCTCCACCTTCCAGATGAAAACCTATAACCTGCCTGATCGTTTCATCCCCGGTGCTTTCGCCAAGAAAGGTTGTATTAATCACACCCACCACTTGATTGAGGGCATCAAAGATAGTATTCAAGGATTCAGCCAATTTTTGTAAAAGTTCTGTGGAAGATAGATCGGCCTGAGAAATCCTTCTTCCTAATAACAATGAAAAAAGCCTCGGAAGAACCTCTTCATCTATGTTTAAACCGCTGTATCTGCTTGAAATTGCTATATTAAATTCAGCCGTCAGTTTCTCAAGCAACGTTAATTTTTCGCTATCTGAAAATTCTTTTAGTCTTTCTTCAAGATATGTTTCGATTAAAGTTTCAGCCTGCAAGCGATCTGACTTATAAATTTGTCTAATTTCATTTGTTATTTGTTCTGTCGATATTTGGTCGTTCATTCCCCTATCTCTTGTTACCACCATTATCCGGATAAAGAATAACCGTCTCGGATATAAAATCGTTTTCCTCGGGTTCGTCTGCTCCCTTTGTTGCCGGAATATCGTCCTTATCTGCCTGAACAGACGGTGATTTTTCTTTTCTAAAATCATCAGGTGAAAGAATGACCGTCTCTTCTAACCCATACTCATCTTCTGAGACAACATTGGTATTGTCAAATCGCTCCCTGCCTGCTGTTGATATAGCAACCGTTTTTTCTAATTCATCCTTCTGTGCTTCCAGGCCAATACTCCATTTTTCCATGATCTTAGCGAGGATGTCAGAAATAGCCTTATTTTCCGGTGCAGGCTCTGCTTGTACAAAATTGAGCTCATGAGAAAACAATTTGTCTTTGACCTCTTTTCTGAGGTTTTCCAATTCTTGCTGGAATTTGTCCTTCGACCATTTAGAATTTTCCATCAAGCCGGTTCTCAACCCAATTTTCAATAAAGACCAGCCCAAACCGATAGATTTTTCCCAAAGGCTCACCCAGTCCTGACTAACACTCTTTCCATCAGGAATCCAGAAAATATTTTCAGGAGAAAAGGCGCTATCGGCTCCGTTCTTTAGAAAGTTTTCCAGGCTATCATCATCATTTGAGACTATTTTCTCAATTTTTTTTTCAAGAGTCACATATACTTCTGAAACATCTTGTTTTTTGTTGACCAGAAGCGTGTAAAACCAGATAATTCCCAGAAAATGGGGGCTGGAATATGGGAATAATTTCGGGAGAAACGGTGGCTTGACGGCATTTCCTCCTATGTCTATAAAGTTTAGTTTAAAGTTCCAGAAAAACGGCAACAGGTCACTCTGGTCTGCAAGGTTAATCCAGATTCTATCGATAGATAAATCAAGCCCTGGATCATCTATCCTGGAAAAGATAGTCTGAACAAGCTCGCCCAAAAAAGAAAGCTTTAAATACAAGACTTCCAGAAAATATTTTTTGTTTTTATCAAAGAAAAAAGGGGTTGTTGCCAGACTATTTCGTTTTAAAGCCTTCAGACAGTTTATTCTGCCGGATTCTTGTTTTTCGCTAAGCCTGCTTTCCAGATCGTCAAATGAGGCACCTGAAATTAGAGACAAAAAATCATAAACATTAACAGATCCGGCTTCAAAAATTAACATGTAAAAAGGATAAAAAGAGATTGGAACAATTCTTGAGACGGCTAAACAGTCTGATCCATAGCACTCCTGCCGGCTGGAGCAATCGATACAAGGAAACCGATTCAAGCGGTTTCTCACTTCTGTGAGGCGACCGAAGTCTTTGATCAAATCCCACCTGTCTTTAAGTGCGGAATGGTCGGAACTCTCCAATGAAAAAACGTAAAAATCAGACTTGCCTGTTGAACCAAAACATGACGGACAAAACAGATAGCGTTTAAGTGAGGCAGAATAACGCTGAAACCCCAAGCTGGTCAAGATGTCGTCATCATAGCATTGTTGAAGAGGCAGCCCACACACCGGACACGGAGGGTGAAAAAAGATCCGTTTTGATTTGCAAAAAAATAAAGACTGTAAAGATATCAACCCACCATCTTCTCCGATTTGATCAGCCAGGATGATGGCGGAACCATCCTGATTTTTTCTCGAATAAAACAAAAATGCCTTCTGCCAGCATTGATCAATATCCTGGTTGTTGAAAGGCCGTAACTCATCCCGTGTTAGATGATATTCATCTTTTTGCAACAAAAGGAATACTCGTTTAATTTCACTTCCGGCATCGGTGACAAACCGAGCTTCAATGAGCCTGGCAAAAGGGTCTGACTCACTGATAATTAGAAATGGAAAAGGAGATTTTTCCAGAATGGAACCATCTTGAGAGATCAAAGGAAAATTCAATCGGAACTTCGTATCGGTAAACTCAAGATAAGGTAGCAAAGATGGCATTTTGATATTATTCACTCTAAATTTCTCCATGAATATTTTGGCATCCTGCATTTGCCAGTTTACACTTTTTAGAGGTAATTCCAGCTTCGACCGGAAACATGAAGTGCCTAAAGTGAGCTAAAGTATGTTAAAGTGCCTAAAGTTAAGGAGTCGCTTCGCTCCATTAATTCATATAAAATTGGCAGCGCCGAAGGCGCAATCCTTAACTTTAGGCATTTTAGGCACTTTAGCTCACTTTAGGCACTTGTAATTTTTTGTGTACTCGTACAAATTTAAAAAAGTGTGAACTACTTTTGACCTATTTTGAAGGATGCCAATATTCTCTATTTCTTGAAGTGCTTCTCCATAAAGTCTGCAAGATCTGACCTGTCATAAGTGATGTTTAATTTCGTTTTGAGGTGTATTAAATCCTCATGAAGTTCCCGTGCGCTTTGATATCTTAATTTTTTGTCTTTCTCCAGGCATTTCATCACAATTCTATTTAACTCGTCAGGGATATCCGGTCTTAATTTTATTATAGGAGCTATTTCTTTTTCCGGAATAAACCTGATGGCTTCTATCTCACTACCAAATTGATATAATTTTTTTCCTGATAATATTTCATAAAAGACAATACCCAACGCATATATGTCAGCTCTATGATCGACAGATTGCCCCAATGCCTGTTCCGGAGACATGTAGGAAAGTTTACCTTTAATGACACCAGCCAGAGTTAAACTTGGCTCAGATCTGGCTTTTGAGATTCCGAAATCGCTTATCTTGACCTCTCCTTGAAATGAGATAAGGATATTCTGAGGACTAATATCTCGATGAACAATGTTCAGAGGTTTTCCGGTCTTGTCGTCTAGTTTAGAATGCGAGTACTGCAAACCTCTACTGATCTGTGAAACAATAAAAACCGACTGATCAACAGGGAGGCCTTTTTTTGCCACTGCCGTGATTTCTGCCAGATTTTTGCCGCGGACATATTCCATAGCGATAAAGTAAATATTCTGAAACTTGCCAAAATCATTTATCTGAACAATGTTTGGGTGTTGTAATAATGCGGCTAGTCTGGCCTCTCGGATAAACATTCTAATAAACTCTGAATTTTCAATAAGATGAGGCAGTATTTTTTTTATGGCTACAATCCTTCGAAAACCATCCTCGCGCACATAGTCTGCCACAAATAACTCGGCCATTCCTCCTTGCGCTATTTTCCTTTGCAATATATAAGGGCCGATCCGAGTCATACCTTCAGATTCTTTTTGAATCTTTAATGCTTTTGTCTTAGAAATACGATCTATCACCGCCATAATCGCTGAAAACAATAAAACACTAAAGAGTATCGCATAGACAAAGAGAGCTTTGTATTTACTTATGGAGCTGTATAATTGGGTTGAAGAAAATATCAAATACACTTTGCCGATATTTGTTCCGGAAAAGGTGATATTTGTTGAAAAGCCGACAATTTTTTCATTGTCGGGTAAAGACTTTGCTTCGATAGAAATCCCTTTAATGGTATCTATATATCTTCCATTCTTTATGGGAATAGATATCTTATTTATCATATCAGAATCGCTATGAGCCACCAACTTGTTTTCATGATTCAGAATCGATACGAATATAAAGTTATTACTACCTTCAACCTCGCCAATTGCCACATTCAGAGACAACATATTCTTTTCTAAAAGAGACGGGCCAATCTTAGAGGCAAGCTTTTGGGTCACCGATAATCCGTATTGATAAAAATCATTATTCAGACGTTTTACACTGCTATTTAAAATTAAATAGCCGGTTACAGAGGCTATGAGCCAAATGATAAGACATATAACTATGCTATTTCTATTACGTCGAACAAATTCTATCTCAAGTAATTTACTAGTAGTCTTCTTGAAAATGTTCGTTGGTAACTCTTTCACCCATAACATGGTTGATGAGGCAATTTCGCGAACAGACGACATGGGAACCTCTCTCTATCAAAGGCTAAGCAGCCAGTTTCTTAATAATTTCTATGCACCGGACAATTACTTGACGTTTCAACCAACCCAGGTCTTTTCTTTTAGCGATTTCCGATAAGAAGATATCTTTAGATTTATCAAACCCTCCCGGCTTTAGTTCACTATTTGTTGACCGGATAATCCTAAATCTGTTCAGGTTTATACAATTAAAAATTTCTTGGGAAAAAGGTTTGTTTGTTCCACACAGAGGGCATGTAATACAGGTTGTTCCCGCAAAAACACCCCTGCTCCCTGCTTGTGATCTATAAGCAGCTCTCAGTTTGCTAACTATAGACCTAAGCTCTTTAAAATATAACATAATTATCACAAGCAACATTATAGTAAAGCTCGAAAGTGCAACAAAACCAAAGCGCTTTTCAAATTTGTCAATTTCAGCGGCTGAAATGGCCAGATATATTTCGCCAATCTTTGTCCCTGCATAAGTCGCATCTGAAAAAAAGTTAACAATCCTTTTGTAGTCGGATGAATTCCCTTCCCAAAAAGAAACTTGATCAACAGTGCGAGCCCTTTCATTCGTTGTAGACATTATCAATTCAACATTGGTGTAAGCTATAATATTGTTTTTATGATCAATAATAGCTGCATAAACTATATCCGAATTGCCGGTAGCTTCACTAAGCAATGCACTCAGAGTCGGCATGTCCAGTTCTAACAAAGGTAAACCGGCACGACTGGAAAACCCTCTGGCCATTTTTACTCCAGATTGATTGATAGTCTTCCTTACCAGGCTGATCTTGATTGAAGTAATCATATAAAAAACAGCAATACATATCCACCAGACTACAAGACACAAGATTAAACGGTTTTTGTTTTTCTGAAGCAACTTCATTTCAAGAATCTTGTCCACTATAATATTTGCTGAATTAACTAAGTTGAACGATTTTTTGCGAAGAAATGTGCTAAGATCTTGATGCAGTCCCGCACAGGCTGGACGAAAAGCGTAGTCATACCAATGAATATGTCGAGACTTTTCACAAGTTCTTGATGCGCAAGAGATTGGTGCAAGTCGAGTAAAAAATCGCTCAATTTAGGTTATAGAAATCAGGTAATAGTTAAGACACTAAGTACTTTAAATAAAATTATTGTAATAATGAAAAATTGTCAAGTATCTTCTTTTCTTATGTATCATCAATGCAAGGAATAAGACGAAAACCATTCTTCTTGATTTTTTTTTTATATTATTATAGTGCTTAAATGAAAATAGGGGGATTGCTTCGACGACTCATAACCATGGGTTTTCGTTCAGGCATTATATCTGTTTTTGAATTTTTAGAAAAATATATTTTCATGAAAATGATAATTAACCTATGTTAAACCAAATATTTAACAGATTTAAACATTTAACAATCACTCTGCTTATAATTGCAGGAGGATTCTTTTTCCTTTCCTCTTGCGCAACCCCTCTCTTCGATAGAAAAGCTATGCTTTTTCGATCGGAAGAATATGTTGTTTACAGACTTAAAAAGAAAAAAACACCTACTATGCTGGCTGAGATGTTTTTGGGGGATAAAAAAAGGTCGTGGGTGATAGAAGACGCTAATGAAAACGTTGCTTTTAAAAAAGGCGAGGTCATTGTTATTCCTCTCAAAGAGAAAAATAAGGGGGGGCTTACAGTTGACGGATTCCAGGTGGTGCCTATTCTTTCATATCATCGTTTTGCTGATAATTGCGACTCTCCCCTTTGCCTCCCTGCCCACGTTTTCGATCAACAAATGAAGTATTTAAAGGAAAATGGTTATAGAGTTATCAGCCTGGGAGAGCTTCTTGAATTTTTAGAATATCGCAATTCCCTTCCAAAAAAGTCTGTGGTCATTAGCATCGATGACGGCTATAGATCGGTTTATAATATTGCCTGGCCTATCCTGAAAAAATATGACTTCAGAGCAACCCTTTTCATATATACCGATTTTGTTGGTGTCTCAAAAAACGCCATAACATGGGATCAACTCAGAGAGATGAAAAAAAGTGGTTTTGAAATAGGTGCTCACACGATGTCTCACTGCGATCTTACCAGACAGAATAAAGGAGAAGATACTGAGGCGTATATGTCCAGGATCAAAAAAGAACTTAGCATGTCAAAACAGATCATTGATAAAAAGCTGAACCAGAATACTGTTTTTTTAGCTTTTCCCTATGGACGTTATGATCAGAGTGTATTGGATATGTGTAAACGCTTAGGTTATAAAATTGCAGTATCTGTGAAAAGAGGGAGCAACCCATTTTTTGCTGATCCCCTTGCTCTGAGGAGAAGCCAGATATTGAAAAGAGATATAAAGAGTTTTATTTCCAGACTCAAAACCTTTAATAAACTTTCATTAGAGTAACAGCATCATGAAAAAAAATATAGCGCTTATCTGGATTGTCATTCTATTAACAATGGTCAGCGGCTGTGCCGAACATTTTAAAAAATTCTCCCAAAAAATCCATGAACGTAAGAAGGAAAATTTGGTTCAGTCATACCTGCAAACCGGCAACGAGTATGAAAACAAAGGAAATCTGGCAGAGGCATATAAACAGTATAAACTGGCTCTTACTGTAAGCCCTCAAAATCAGGAAGCTGTTAAGGGCATTGACCGGCTGGAAGAAGAGTTGCTCAAATGGGCAGAAAAATATTATCAGGAAGGCATGAACTTCTATAATCAGGGGAAATATCGCCCGGCCCGTCGTAAATTTTTAACAGCTTTGAATTTTTGGCCGGATCATTCCAAAGCGCTTAAAATGCTCACTCCTCGCAAACACATCAAATATAAAAAGTATATTGAGCATATAATCAAACCGGGTGAAAGCCTTTCAAAGATAGCAATGATTTATTATGGGGATTATCGCAAGTTTCTTGTTTTAGCTGAATACAATAACATAGCCGATGCCTCACTGACGCATGTCGGGCAGAAAATCAGAGTTCCTGAAATAGAGGGGGTGCCATTTTTAACAGAAAAACAGGATATCAAGCCTGAAGAGGCAAGGACTCCTGATTTGGCCCCTCTTGATCGAAAGATCAAAAAAGAGGAGGAAAAGCCTGTAGATGAGGAAATAAAAGAAGAACTTGAAGAGACTGTAGATGAGGAAGTAGAAGAAGAACCTGAAGAGACTGTAGATAAGGTGGAGATCTATAGAGATCAGGGCGTCGAATTCTTTAACCAAATGAAATACCAGGAAGCTATTACTGAATTCAACAAAGTTATAAATGCAAATCCCGATGATGCAATTAGCCTTGAATACCTTGCCAGGTCGCACTTTCAATTGGCCAAGGGTTTGTTTGAAAAAAAGGATTACTTGAAAGCAAAAAAGGAATTCGAAGTATCTCTCCAATACAATAAAAACTGCCCAACATGCCAGGAATACATCAAAAAAAGTGAAGAAACATACATGGAAATCCATTACAAACTGGGTGTCGCGCACTTTGGAAAAGAACAATTGATCGAGGCCATTATGGAGTGGGAAGTGGTCCGGGCTATTGATTCCAACTATAAAGAGGTAGCAAACAATATCAAAAAGGCAAAAATTCTTTTGAAAAGACTAGAGGAAATAAAAAAGTCTCAGAAGGCCAAATAGTGCCTGTTCTAAAAGTATTTTTTTTAACACTGGCAATAGTTTCAGTTTATTTGCCGATGTGAAGATTTGTGTAAAAGCCATTAGCTATTAGCTATTAGCCATTAGCTATTAGCTATTAGCTGAATGTGTTATCTGTTTGATTTTTTAAGCCGAAGGCTAATTGCTAAAAGCTAACTGTATTTTACGAGGTCTGTACTTTACATATGAAAGCGCCTGTTATTGTTGTTCAACTAGTTCATATCTATGGGCCTTTGAAAGGTGAAATTCAGGAGTTTTCTGAATCAACGATCTTGATTGGCCGCCATCCTTCTTGCCATGTGCTATTCCCGAAAGACGTTGCAATCGTCTCTCGAAGACATGCTCAAATCTTCAGAGAAGGGAATCGTTTTAAATTAATTGATCAGAGTACCAACGGAACGTTTGTAAACGGGAAAAAAGTAAAAGAAGCATATCTAAAAGATGGAGATGTTTTGATTTTTGCTGAAGGCGGACCCAAGGTGAGTTTTTTGACCAAAGTGGTGGAACGTCAAGATGAAATCAAAGACACCCCTTTGCCAGGCTTGCCGCAAAAACCGGAAATAGCCGAGGTTGAGAAGCCATCTATTGCTCAGGCTCAATCCGAATCGAACCTGGCGGAAGAGATTTCGATACAGGAGGTTCAGGTTCCGCTAATCATTCAATTTGGCCCCACCATACGCTCTTTTAAAAAACTTCCTGTGACCATCGGAAAAAATCAAGATTGTGATTTAAGTATAAACCATCCAGCGGTCCTTGACCGTCATGCCCGGATCTTTTTCAGTCAGAATCAATACTGGATAAAGGATCTCACTGGGCAGATGTTGATATCGATCAATGGGCAGCCCGTTAATTTTCAGGGTCCCTTAACTCCCGAAGACCTTGTGGCATTAACTCCTCAGGGACCAACTTTTCGATTTCTGAATGGTGGGCGTTTAGCAGAAATTGAAAAATCCGATTCTGAAGAACGTGTGAACGCGCTTCAGAAAAAAGAAGAAACATGTCCGCCGGACAAGCATCAAGAAGGATACATCAAAAGGGCCAAGTCCATAATCAACAAATTTTTAAGTTAAGGACTCGGTCAAAAATAAGTTGGTAGAATTTGTGCAAAAATATGCCTGAAATAAACCTTGTCGGCAAATCGGATAGCGGTCTTAAACGCTCAAATAACGAGGATCGCTTTATGGTAAGGAGCGAACTGGGCTTTTGTCTTGTGGCTGACGGCATGGGTGGCGCTGCGGCTGGAGAAATAGCCAGCCGTATCTTTACTGAAACTACATTAGAGCTTTTTTCAAGCTCTGCCGGCAGATCTGAAAAAGAGACAATCGAATTAGTCCAAAGGGCTTTTAACTTTGCTAATGAAAGAATCTTGAGTCATGTAAAGAAAAATCCTCATCACAAGGGAATGGGATGCACAGCAGAACTGATGGCCTTTTCCGATAAGGGTTTTGTTATCGGCCATATAGGAGACAGCCGAACTTATTGTTTAAGAGATGGACAACTCAAACAACTGACTCAGGATCACTCACTTGTCCAGAATCAGATAGAGCAGGGTCTGATTACTCCTGCCGAAGCCAGAAACCATCCTCTTCGAAACGTCATTCTTCGGGCAGTCGGTATCAAAAAGAAGTTAGCTCTTGATTTGGTTAGAGGTATTACGTTTTCCGGCGATCTGTTTCTTCTATGCTCAGACGGCCTTTCGGATATGATCGATGATAACCAGATCCGGAACATCCTCTTTTCTACAGCCCCTTTGCTTCAAAAAGTAGAAAAACTCATTGAATCAGCTAACGAGGCTGGAGGTTACGACAATATTACCGTTGTTCTTGCAAACATTTAGACCCTTACCCTCCCATGGAAATATTAAGCGAACTTAAAAAATATTTTGATCTCTCCTCATTTCGCCCCGGCCAGGAAGAAGTGGTTAGAACGGTTCTGGAGGGGAGAGATGCCCTGGTGGTCATGCCGACCGGAGGAGGAAAATCGCTGTGCTACCAGCTCCCTGCTTTAATCCGTGATGGAACGGCCCTTGTGGTTTCTCCTCTTATCGCTTTGATGAAGGATCAGGTGGATGTCCTTCAAAAAAGAGGGATTGCCGCATTATTCATCAATTCCACCCTTTCACTGGTGGAACAAAGACAGGTACTTAAAAGACTTGAGGCAGGAGAGTTAAAGCTTTTGTATGTCGCTCCGGAACGGTTTCGCCAGAAGGAGTTTCTGCATACCCTTTCCCGCTCCAGGATCAGTTTTGTGGCGATAGATGAAGCCCATTGTATTTCCCAGTGGGGGCACGACTTTCGTCCCGATTACCTGCGGCTTGGAAGAATCTTGAAAAGTATAGGGCCATATCAGATCCTCGGCGCTACCGCCACTGCCACTGAATCCGTCATATCCGATATTATCTCCAGCCTTCATCTTAAGAATTGTCGACAGTTTGTAACAGGATTTTATCGAAACAACCTGCAGTTGAGAGTACTTCACTGTGCAAATAAAAAAGATAAGCAAGACGCCCTTATGTCCGCTCTTACTGAAGAAAAGTTTCCTGCAATTGTATATTGCGCCACGAGAAAAGGCGTGGATGAAGTGGTAACCCTGTTGAAAGATCAAGGGCATCCTGCATCAGGATACCATGCCGGCATGGACGATGAAACACGAAATCGTGTGCAGGAACGATTCATGACAGGACGCAGCGAAATAATTGTGGCAACCAATGCCTTTGGGATGGGAATTGATAAATTAGACATACGTCAGGTCATCCATTACCAGTTTCCCGGTTCTATAGAATCGTATTATCAGGAGATAGGAAGAGCGGGAAGAGATGGGAAAAAATCAATATGCTCGCTCCTTTTTTCTATGGGGGATAACTATATCCAGGAATTCTTTATTGACATGAACTACCCTTCGCAGGAAGCAGTCCATGATGTCTTTGAGTTCTTAAAGAGTGATGGGAGGGATTATCTGAGCGTTGGAAATAATGAAATTTCTGAAATGACCAGCTCCGTCCAGAGCGACGGACAGGCAGGGATCATCATAAAAATGCTGGAACAGGCCGGTTATCTGGAAAGGCTATATTCAGGGAGGCGGCTCTGTTTTGTTGCGGCCGGCACAGGAAAACCAAGAGGACCTGTCCGAAAAAAGATATTTGACGCTGTGTCAAGAATTGCAGGATCTAAAGGAAAAAAAGTTTCAATTGACATCCTGGCAAAGGCCGCGGGTATCGAAAAACCAGCGCTTCTTAGAGGCCTTAGACCGCTTTCAGCAGACGGATTGATTACATACATACCCCCAACCGCCGGTCGTGACATCAAAATAGTACGGCCCCAGACAACCTTTAAGGAGTTGGAAATAAACTTTGAACTCCTTGAGAAAAGAAAACAGAATGATCTGGAAAAACTCAAAGAAGTGGTAGCTTACGGATATTTTGGAGGGTGCAGATGGGATTTTCTCCTTTCTTATTTTGGGGACGACAGCGCAACAGACCAGTGCGGTTCCTGCGACAACTGCATTCAAAGAAAACTAAAAAGGACCGATACAAACAAAAAAGAAGAAAAAACAACAATCCTTAAAATATTGAGCTGTGTGGCGCGCATGCAGGGTCGGTTTGGCCGGGCACGTGTTGCCCAGGTACTTACCGGCGCTTCAAGAAAATGGATAACCTCACAGGGAATGAATCGACTGTCCACTTATGGCTTGCTGTCCAATTTTATCCAGGAAGATGTCCTTGATCTTATTAACCAGTTAGATCGGCAGGGATGTTTTGTTCGCCAGGGAGATCATCTTTACCCGACTATAGCCCTCAGTGAAAAAGGGATTGGGGTGATGAAAAAAGAGGAGGAGGCGTTTCTGAATCTGCCGGAAATCAAAAAACCGGCCAGGACCACCGCAGAGGTAGCCACTGATTTTTCTCCGGAGCTCTACGAGCTATTGCGTCAAAAAAGAGAAAAGTTCGGAACGGCAGCAGGACTTCCCTTGTTTATGATAGTCTCAAACCGGACACTGAAAGAGATGGCAGCGTCAGTACCAAAAAACATGACGGAACTTCTCCGGGTACACGGAATCGGACCAGCTAAAATGGAAAAATATGGACAAGGGTTTTTAGACGTGATTTTGGAATATTGTGATAAATCAAACCAAACCAAACCAGACCCACAGTAAAGGAGGCAGTTATGCAATTAATTGAATGGGAAGTAAAGGAAAACAATAGCACTTAAAGCCTGATTTTGCGTGGATGCTGCAACTCTTCTTTTTACCGCGAGATAGGTCAGGAAGTCGCTGATCTCATTTTCACCCATCTCGGCAGGATATAGTTTGCCATGATAAAAGATAAATTTCCTTATCCATTCGATATAAGCCTGCTCTGTTCGAATACTATAGTGTTTGCAACGAATCCTGTTTCGAACCTGGTCCAATAGCTTCGGTTGTCTCGTGTCTGATCTATAAAATGCTTTTCTTTCCTCATAATGTTTTGGTTTTGCACGAGATTTACATAAATTTTTCACGATTCAGCCTTCTCCCTTATTGTTTTCCGAATAATAATTTCGTTGACTTTATTTCACATGAAAGTTAAAAAGTTGTTATTACGTAGACGAAAATTTATTTTGTATGATCATTTGTTCATGTACTGATATAATACTAAAATCAAAATTTTTATCAAGCAAAAAAGTCGTCTAATCCACAAATAGATCGTTTTATACGACCAAACAGCCGTATAAAACAATTTCGTACGTAGATTAGCCGTATTATAAGACGACTATTCGGCAGTCTACTTTATGGGCTACCAACGTAAGGCGGGACAGTCTGTAAATTCAGTTAGTCAGTGTCTGAGAAAAACTTAATTTGCCCCTCGTTCCCAGGCTCAGCCTGGGAACTCATTGCATGAGGCTCTGCCTCATTCCGTGGCAGAGCCACAAAAATTGCATTACGAGGCAGAGCCTCGTAACGAGGAAGAAAGTAGGGCACGTTCCCCAAACGTACTAAAACGTTTTGATTGTGAAAGTGTCATTATAGCCAAAATGGCGAAAAGTGTCCCGCTTTAGGCTGGTAGCCGAAATTATTACAACTTTTAGATACTTGGCTCACATTTCCTGCTGGGAATAAAGCTCCTTCATATCATACCAAGCATATTGAACGGGCAGAGATGCACTCCTTAATATTACTCAAGCAAACCTAACGGCTGAAGGCTGACCCCAAAAGGCAGGGCTTTGATTTCGTTATCTTCAAAGGGTTTCGGCGGCTTTTTGGGTCAGCGTAGCCGTAAATGTTAGCAATTCAAACTCTTTTAAAAACTGAAAGGAAATTAGCTATGGGGAAATTAATAATTATGGGAAAGTTAATACTTGTTGTTTTAATTCAAATTTTGTTTGTAACCAATGTATATGCTGAAGAATTAAAAAAAGATAAAAAATATAGGGTTAGAACAGCTTTGGAGGTCAGCTCTGACGGTACAAACTATAACCTAAAGGTTGGTACTCAATCCAAATTCGTGGTAATTGATAACAGCGACAGCGATAAATACGCTATCAAGTTTATGAATATCTACCAATACGGAACCATTAGAGATAAGAATGAGAGATTGAAAAATGATTATAAATCATTACAGCCGTCTGACGTTATAGAGGATGAAATTTACTTTCTAAATAAAACTCCGAATAACGGGGTGGCAGTAGAAAGTAAAGTGCAACAGAGTTTTGGCGGCTTAGTAAGTGGCCCATTAATTGTTCCTTTTAAATACAGGTTGGAGGATGAATCTATAGTGGGCGATGCTACCGTAGGCTACTACGCTGGATGGGGCCTTGATACAAATTTTTTTGGTGCTAGTGATACCTATGTAACATTTACCCCTTTCCTTTCTGCTGGCATATCACAAGTGGCGGTAGGTAAAAACGGTGAAAGTGGTGCAGATACAGAGAATAAATCTGGATTTACATGGTCTACTGGACTTTTAATAAAGAATTGGGGTAGTGTAAATATTGGTATTGTTTACGGAGAGGATAGAATCGGTGATAAGGAATGGGAACATGAAGGAGATGGTTGGTTAAGCATTTCAGTTGGGTGGGAGCTTTAGGGAAAAATATTGCTAACCCATAAAATAACAGGGTCGGGTTCAGGCAATGTCATTCAATTTTAATTTTTCTCTCATTATCTTTCCGAAATCATTATCTAAATTTTTTGCTTAACTTTTTTACTTTGCCATGGGGAACCTAACAATACGCTACTGTCCCTATGCGAAAAAAATGACAAAGGTTTAAGAAATGGCAAATATTATATCAGAAATAGATTCTGTTAAGATGCAGGAGATCATTACTTATACAGAATACTTCCCAAATTTATCACGCAGAAATCTTGCGAATACTATCTGTGAGAATCTTGAATGGAAAACACCTGCCGGATCTCTGAAAGTGAATTCTTGCCTAAGTTTACTGAACAATCTGGAAAAACAGGGTAAAGTTAAGCTAAGGCCACTTGAGAAACGGGTGCATACACCCAAGCCACTTAAGAAGAAGAAAGATCTTTTTGACATCACGGACAAGTCAGACATTAAGGGGAGTGTTAAAGATTATCGAGTCTTGCTTAAGCAAGTTGTTGAAGACAATCTACACGTAGAATGGAATGACCTGATACAACGTTACCACTATTTGGGTTACAAAAAGTTATTTGGCTCAAGTATTAAATATTTTATATATCTCGATGGAGTATCAGATCCAGTTGGATGTATTTCCTTTACCTGTAGCACTACTTACCGGCAGAAAGATCGAGATAAATGGATAGGATGGTCAAATGAACAACGAGTCCAAAGTTTAAATTGGGTCCTTAATAATAACCGCATGCTGATTTTTCCTTGGATAAACATTCAGAACCTGGGTTCAAAATGTTTGTCGATAGCGCTTTCAAATGTTGCCGGTGATTGGGAAGTAAAATTTAACTTTAAGCCCCTATTAGTAGAAACCTATGTGGATCCAAGTCGATTTACAGGAGCAATGTATAAGGCTGCAAATTTCATCCTGATCGGACAGTCTTCAGGAAACTACCGACCAGATAGCATTTCTTTGCCAAAGGAAAAGCAAGTTAAAAAAGATATCTATATTTTCCCTTTAGATCCAAACTACAAGCAGATTCTCTGCGGGAAACCAAAATCTTTACATAAAAAGCGTCCTGCTAACCATCTTAATAATTGCTTAAAAAAATTTCAAAGTAACCATGAAGAGCTTGATCTGTGGGAAAAAATTCAATACGAGATCGCACTAATCTGTAAGCGAATTGACACCAATGAACTGAAGCAATCCAGACAAGTAAACGCTCTAACCATGATCCTTGCGATATACAGAATAGTTTTTGCAAACAACTTTCGTTCATATGATTCAGTTCTGTGCGATCTTATTGATAATGCTAATTCACATGGCATTAAACTTTCATTCAGACGAAAACTCCTGCCTACAACATTTTGTGAAGCGAGAAAGAGATTCAAGGCCGACACGTTCAAGGAGATCAATTCAAAAGTACTTGATATTTACGAGCAACACATCGACAAACGTAAAGATTACCTATGGAAAGGGCGAAGGGTTTTTGCCGTAGATGGAAGTAAAATTAACCTTCCAAGAGAAACTATGAATGAAGATAGAGGCAAATACAGGCTCCCTTGCAAACACGCATTCTACCCTCAAGGTCTTCTTAGTTGTATTTATCGATTGAAAGTCAAAGTTACCTACGACGTTACTTTAGCTAT
>Ga0255428_1046_pt1 | contig 33003 bp, 27 predicted proteins | sample ANMaggSSYBR02J13_FD_182654 | JGI IMG/M metagenome (GOLD analysis project Ga0255428, IMG submission 182654) | Sediment cell enrichment communities from methane seep in Santa Monica Basin, California, United Staets - ANME aggregate JGI... | ecosystem: Environmental > Aquatic > Marine > Cold seeps >... | reverse complement strand
GGCAGAGAGCGCAGAGGTGCTTTTTCTGCCCAAACTCCTCTCTCTGTGCTCTCTGTGCTCTCTGTGCTCTCTGTGAGCTCTGTGAGCTCTGTGGCAGTCATATAGAGTTACAAATTATACTTACGGAGTAGTATAGTAGTCCTGGAGTAGGTTTTTATCCGAATCTATTGTTTATTGAATTCCAATGAAGCACACTATTCCTGAACTGTTATCCCCGGCAGGCAGTCCCGAGTCCTTAAAAGCGGCAGTAGAGAATGGAGCCGATGCTGTTTACCTTGGTTCAAAGGAATTCAGTGCCCGGGGACATGCTGATAATTTTAACCGGGACAAGCTACTGGAAGCTATCGATTTTGCACACCAACGGGATGTTTTGGCATATATCACAGTGAACACACTGGTAAAAGAGCAGGAAATTGAAGATGTCGTCCAATACCTGGAACAACTGTGCAACCACGGGGCTGATGCAGTAATAATCCAGGATTCGGGAATCCTGAATATATTAAATGAACACCTGCCAAAGCTGCCGATTCATGTAAGTACCCAGATGAGTATCCACAACAGTGCAGGCACAAAACTGCTGGGGTCAATGGGTGTAAAACGGGCAGTACTTGCCAGGGAACTGGATATTGAAGAGATAAACACCATACGCTCGGCCACCGATATCCAGCTTGAGGTGTTCGTACATGGTGCAATGTGTATATGCTATTCAGGCAGGTGCCTTATGAGCAGTTTTATTGGTGGGAGGAGTGGAAACAGGGGATACTGCGCCCAGCCATGCAGGAAGGAATATTCACTTGAAGGGAACAGGATAAGGAGTACAATGAGTAGTAAATACCTGCTAAGCCCGAGGGACCTGAACCTATCATCCCGCCTCCCTGACCTTATAAATGCCGGAGTGGATTCCATAAAGATCGAAGGTCGCATGAAGCGTCCCGAATATGTGGCAGTGGTTACCAGGACCTATCGTGACATCCTGGACCGGGTTTCCACTGATCCAACAGCCGGGGCCACGCCGGATGAGATGCGGCGACTTGAGGTCATATTCAACAGGGGTTTTACTGAAGGCTATCTCAATGGGGACCCAGGAAGAAAGCTTATGAGTATGGATACTCCGGGTAACAGGGGTATCCTGCTGGGGCATGTTACAGGTAGCAATACAAGACGGGGGACCATCACTGTAAAACTGGATGCCCCTGCTCATGTGGGTGACGGCATAATGGCTGGTGACAAAGGCACTTCAATACGCTTGCTGTGGATGGGGGGGCATAAGGTTCAGAGTGCACAGGCAGGGGAAGTTGTTACTTTTCCCTACGGTTCTGCCATTGCTTCAGGCACACGCGTGTTCAAGACATTTGATTCGACAGTGATCGCCTCAACAAGGAAGACATACCAATCAGTTCGACGAAAGGTCCCGGTCACTGTTCAGGTTGAAGCAATAAAAGGTCATCAACTATTGGTCCGGATGAGTGACAATCATGGGAACACTGGGAGATCAACGTCAGAGAACGTAATCTCTTCTGCACGGCAGCAGCCGCTGGATGAACTATCACTTAAAAAACAGGTCAGTAAACTGGGAGATACATATTTCCAGGCAGAAGCAATCAACATCCGGATGGATGATGATATTTTCATTCCACTATCCATGATCAATTCGGCAAGGCGCGAGGCGATCGAAGAACTCAGCCGTCTGCGACTTGCAGGGTACCGCCGGGTATGTGGTTCGGTTGGGCTGCTAACTCGTCATCCACCTGATGTTAAGGACGGCAGGCCGGTATTATCAGTCCGGGTGTCAATGCCGGAGGGGGTCAATAGTGCTGTATCAGGTGGGGCCGCCAGGGTGTACGTTGATATTGAGGGAATTACCGGGAATGAGCCTGCGACCAATACTGCCATTGAAGAGGCACACCGTGCCGGAGCAGTCGTATTCATTCGCCTGCCTGATATTGTGAAGGATAAAGAAATGGCTCTGGTCACAGGAACATTGGACAAACTCCATGGTGTTGACGGCATACTGGCGGCCGGGCCTGACCAGATATCCTGGTTAAATGAGATGTATGACCTTCCGTTGGCGGTAGATTATCCAGCTAATGTATTCAATACACAGGGACTGGACTTTTTAACCGGGCTGGGAGCGTGCAGCATTACCGTATCTCCTGAACTGACCCTGGATGAGATTGCCAGAATCTCTGCCGGTTATGATATTGAATGCCTGGTCCAGGGAAGTGTGCAGTTGATGGTATCCGAACACTGCCTGATAGGTGGTATAAAGGGGTGCAATAGTCCAATCGGAAAGAGGTGCGATAGTCAAATTGAAGTCAAGGGGGAAGTTAGGGGTGAAGTTAAGGGGAGCATGACAACTGAACAGGTCACCAGACCCTGCCAGCCTGGGAGTACTGCGGGTGGGGTTACTGGGTGTAGTATCAGGGATAAAAAAGGATTTGTATTCCCTGTGAGACATGACAACCTGTGCAGGACACATATATACAATTCAAAGGAACTGGGTCTGATAGACAGTATACCTTGTATTATAAAAGCTGGAGTGAGATCTTTGAGGATAGAAGGAATGTTCTATGATGCAAAACAGGTGGGAGAGGTCACAATGTTATACTCCCAGGCTATTGACACGTACTTGAAAAATCCGGCACAGTATGATGAAAGTGTCTATCTGTCCCGGCTGAAGATGATGTTCCCGGGTAACCTGACCACTGGCCATTATTTCAGGGGTGTGCATTGATGAGCCGGGTATTCCTGTCAGGTTCCATACGGGGTGGGCGCAGATTGGTTGAAACCTACAGGTTAATGGCGGATGTGATGTTATCGGCGGGTGTAGAGGTGCTGAGTGAACATGTGGCCAGAGAGACGGTGTTTGATGATGAGAGGGGGATGAGCGAGCAAGAGATATTTATGAGGGATGTGGGCGGCATACAGCAGTGCGACTGCCTTGTGGCAGAGGTGAGCGTACATTCTATCGGTGTCGGATATGAGATATGCTATGCTGTGGGCCTGGAAAAGCCTGTTTTGTGTGTGTATGAACGGGACTCAAATGTATCTGCTATGGTACTGGGGAATAAGGGGGTAGTGGTACAGAGTTATACTGATCCGGATGAACTGCGCCAGATTGTGCAGGGGTTTGTGGGGTCGGTGGAGTCAGGTGGGCATGTATCAAAAAAAGTGGAAAACACTGGATAATGGGATTGTACTATAAACTGTCATCAAAAACTTAGACTTGTCCATCATTTCAAGTGGGAATATATATTAATTTGTATTATCATGACATTTTTTATCTTTGAAAATGGAATCCTTGTTTAATGATAATAGCTTAATCGTTATCGTTTTTTTGACTTGTGATCTCTTCGTTACAGGTATGATTATTTAGTTACAGGTTTTATCATGAACTTACATTAATAATTGAGACTTGCCCTGTATTTCCATTGGAATATATATTCGACTTTATAATAATTTTCATCATAATGATGATATTTTCATCATTGTAAATAAAATCATTTTTGTGATAATGGCTTAATCGTTATCGTTTTTGGCCTTATGGTCACTGGATTGCAGGTATAATTATTTAAGACATGATTTATCATGAACTTACATTAATAATTGAGACTGGCCCTCTATTTCCGATGGAGATATATATTGTGATTTATAATACTTGCCATCATAATGATGATATTTCCGTCTTTGAAAATAAAATCCTTTTTGTGATAATGGCTTAATCGTTATCGTTTTTAGACTTATGGTCACTGGATTGCAGGTATAATTATTTGAGAAACGGTTTATCCTGAACTTACATTAAAAATTGAGACATGCCCTGTATTTCCAATGGAAATATATGTCCAACTTAATAATAATTTCCATTATAATGATGACATTCCCATCTTTGAAAATAAAAATCTTTTTGGTAATAATTGGTTTATAGTTGTCCTTTTTAAAATTATGATCCCTTTATTATATTCCACTGAACATGCGTTATACAAGACTCGCTCTTTACAACACCAAACACCGGCTCAATTTATCCCATTAACGAACTGAAGTATAATGTCATTACAATCCCGAATATTGCACAGAAAGATATAGAAAAAGTAAAATCACTCTATATACTCTGTGTCCTATCTGGTTCAGAATGCTACAGGAATTATATATTTTCACAGCCATGTGGGTACCCCCCACATGCACCCAACTTCCCCAACCCATGTTCAGCGCATAAGTACCCGTACCCAGTCTGTAGCGCCAGGGCAGGGCAGCCGGGTGAGTGAAGGAGGGGCAGCGCAGGGAGGTAGTATAGGGAGGCGGCACAGGCGGAAGTGAAGGACGGCGGGGTAGCCAGTTGAGAATATGAAGAAGTGTAGCCGATGTGTTGAGCCTTTCCATTTAGGGAAGTTTACAATCTCTTCTTTTCAAGGTGGAGCGGAATATACAAATTACTTACTATCTGAATAACTGTATCCCGGAAATGTATATAATATTTTCTTTCCAGGACCTATTATTCCGCATTTTTTCTAATGCAATTAACCCTTCTTCTTTTGATATCATCCCTGCACGAAATAGGTAATAAAGTAGATGAGTGCTGAAAAGTGTGGAAGTATTAGTCAGTTTAAATTCTGGCATTGCACGGATATCATCGGAAACAATGAAATCACATTTTTTCTGAAGCGCAACTTCGATGAGTTCTTCTTCCCCTGTTAATCTTTGTGATACTTCCATGATTGTTATTGTATGTAACAGCTTCAATATTTCTCGTGCGGCAGCAGCGTCATTATCTGTAAATTTCCCGATCTCTTCAAGTTCAGAATGAATTTTTTTTGTTATTACGATATCTATCGTTTCGGCAATTGTACTGAGGTAACCGCTATACTGGAGTGCTATCAATGAACAGGTATCGGTGGCAAATATCATCATTCACCAAATAGTCTGTCGATTTCCTTTTTCCCATTTTGTGTCATCTCACTGATCGTCCTGACATCTTCAGCCTCACGACCTACAGCGGTCTGTAATTCTTCGAATGATATATGACCCATTGTATATTCCATAGCCAATGCTTCGCGATATTTCAATAAATCTTTTTTAACAGCTTCTGCTAATTTCATCCTTAACCATTCTGACCTTGGAACATGGAGCATATGTGCCAGTGTATCGATTTCTTGTAAAAGATGTTCATTCAACCGGATATTTATTTGAGTAGTCATAATGTATCAATTGATAGTATATTGATAGTAAATGCTATATATTTTTTGTTTTTAGAGATTGTAAATATAATTTTAAAAGCAATAGCTGCTCCCGTCACTTCATAACCCGCCCTAACACTAGCTGGCAGCAACTGCACACAGGCATCAGCGCAGGAGGGGGTAGGGCAAGTGCAGAAAGGAAGCAGGCCGGGTAAGTGCACAGAGCGGGAGGTAGTAAATTGGGAGAATGGATGGGAACTGGAATCATTTCAATATTAACCACAGAGTCTACAGAGGAACACAGAGAAAAGCAAAAATGCTCTGTGTACTCCGCCTCTTTGGTCGAATTTCCCTTACTCAATCCTCACCAGCACAATTCATCCCATTAACGAACTTGATAACAATGTCATTACAATCCCGAATAACAAGGACAACAATGGTAAAGCCACAGCGATCAAAGCCTTGTTGCCACTTAAACCATGGATGTGCCTGACCCCCATAAATACCAGGCCGATGCTCCACAATTTCAATATTGTACCTGAAGCTAAGGAAGCCTGGTAGAATGGGTTGGACATAAAGTCAGCCATGGAATTGTTAGAAGCTCCGGTAGATGAAATAGAAATAGTAACAGGGTCAACAAAGTTCATTAATATAATTCCTACAACCGTACTGATCATAATGGGAATATAGGCATAACCGTAAACCACCAGCATCTGGATGAACTTACCTTCCCCACCCAGTGCCACCGATATAAAATGGACGATACCAGCAGCAATAACCCACATAACAAACACACCTATCAATCCCATAATAATAGGCGTCACTGTGGTTATCAATTTGAACGTTTCCATACCACTGACATCCATACCACTATAATCATAGATGATCTTGCTTTGCATCAGGTATGCAGAAATTGCATAAAATACTGCAGATATTCCAACAATAAGGACCGCTTCCTCAATGTAAGGATTTTCAGATATATCTTCTATCGTTTCTTTGGGACGCATGACCATCCCGGTAATTCTTTCCATCAGGTTCATTATTTTCCCTCTTAAATTCATTATCTCTAACAATGACAATAACTATTATTCAGCTCTTAGTGCTTCCACAGGGTCCAGCCGTGCCGCCCTGGATGCAGGGTATACACCTGCTACCACGGATGTGACCAACCCGAAGGCCAGACCTATTAATATTGATGTCAGGGTCACAGTGCTGGGGAAGTTCCCAAGGACAGATATCAGGTATGCCAGCCCACCACCGAGGGAAACCCCGATAAGGCCGCTGACCAGCCCCAGTATACCGGATTCTATCAGGAACAATGTCCTGATATCACCTTTATTGGCACCCACTGCTTTCATGACACCTATCTCCTTTATCCGTTCAGTAACAGTAAGCATCATCACATTTATAATACCTATGCCACCCACTGCAAGGGCCACAGCACCTATGCCGCCCAGTCCATATTTAATCTGGGTGAGCAGTTCAGTTAGACTTTCCAGAAACCCGCTCTGGTCAAAGATAGTATATTTTTCATTCCTGTGGGTCCTCTGGAGACTTTTGTCCATCCGTTCAATAGTTTCAGGAATCGTATCCTGGTCTTTTACCCAGACATTGATCGATGAAAATGAATACTCCTGAATGTCAAGTAAATTCTTCATGCTCGGATGGGTTATATATATCTGGGAATTACTACTGCCTCCAAGCAATGACATCTGTTCCACATCCTCAAGGACACCCACCACCTTATAATCAATACTGGTATTGGTCAGGCTGTTTGTAAGTATAATATGTGACCCGGGGTTGATCTTCATATCAAACATCTTATTGGCAATATCATATCCCAGCACCATACTGCTGCGGTCCGAATCACTTAGGAACCTTCCAGCCTCGATAGTATCGGATATCTTTGGTTCTTTAGATGGTGTTATGGCAACGACACCTACGCTGCGCTCATCACTACGAAATTCCATAAGGGCCCCGGTAGAACGGCGCGGAGAGACACTCTCAACACCTATTACACCTTCCAGCAAGGAAACATCCCTGTCATCCAGTACTGCATTCTTCATGGGTCTGCCAGCGCCAGCAGGCTCGAAACCTCCAGGTATGACCTGCACCATGTTCAGGTCCATATCGCCAAAGGCAGAGGAAACACCGGTTACCAATCCTTCACCCACAGAGAGCATGACCACAATAGCTGCCACTCCTATGATAATGCCAAGACTTGACATTACGGTCTTGAACTTCTCACCACTAAAGCTCAGGAATACAAATTCCAGGGCATCGTAGAATTTCATATTTCTTCTCTGGAACTTCTTCGCTTTCGCATCACGACAAAGAAAATTATTATTACCGCAAACAAGCCGCCCACTATCCCGAACACCAGCCAGAGATTTGAATCCTTATCCACAATTATCAGGGGCTTTGAGTTGTTCACATTGATGGTCTGGATCTCAGATTCGTGCCAGTTGTTGCCGTTCTTAAATATTGCCTTAACTCCCATCTGCTCAACACCGTCCTCAGGCTCGATATCAAACTGGATGGTGAACATCTCGTCCGAATCCATTGTGCCAATGAAATACTGGGCAGGCCGGAACTCCACATTATCTGTTACGGGAACAATGGTCACTGCTTTTACTGTGTTTGGTCTTACATTTGCAATATCCAGGACAATAAAATCCGAGTTCCTGCCCACCTCAGAATTGATCAATTTGATCCCTGAGGAATCCACAGTCACAGGAATCTTCCATTTGACATCATACATATCCCCTCCGCCTATGAAAACAAAATCCAGGAAACGGATACTATCCGGCGCATCCTCGCTTACCTTTATCGAATATGTAAAATCTATAGTGTCACCCGGTCCGAGCAGTCCCACATCATAATAGGAATTACTTGTAACCTGGATATGATTATCTCCTGATAACGAAGCGTCTAGTACCTGGGCTGAAAGGTCGAAAATTTCGGTCTTATTGTTCACAGGCACAGAATAGGAATAATCCTTTGCTGCATTATTCAGTGTGATCGTCACTGTACCCTCGTCCCCAGGCATAAGATATGCCGGGTCCACTGAGTAATCCACCATTACAGATGGCCTAACCGTGATGTCAGTATCGGCAACTGAGACCTGTACCATTATCAATATTAATAAACATCCGATTATCCTTGTTATTTTCATATTATTATCCTGTCCCTTATCCCTATTGTTTTCATACTATCATCCCGTCCCTTATCCTTATTATCCGGTGGCATGTATCTGCAATATCCTGTTCATGAGTGACCATTACAATTGTTATACCATTTGAATTAAGTTTTTTGAAAATATCCATGATCTCTTCACCGGTCCTGGAATCAAGATTACCTGTAGGTTCATCTGCCAGGATTATATCAGGACTGTTGACCATTGCCCTGGCTATGGCAATCCTCTGCCGCTGTCCTCCTGAGAGTTCAGGAGGCTTGTGTTTCATGCGGTCCTTGAGTTTTAGTTGTTCCAGGAGTTCTAAGGCCCTGGCCCTTCGCTTTGCCTTTGGTATATTCTGGTAGATCATGGGCAGTTCCACGTTTTTAAGGGCATCGAACCTGGCTATGAGGTTGAAGGTCTGGAACACAAACCCTATCTTTTTACCCCGTATCCTGGCAAGTTCCATATCAGAAAGGGCTGAGGTATCCACGCCGTCAATGAAGAACTTGCCGTGGGTGGGCCTGTCAAGCAGACCGATCAGGTTCATTAGTGTGGTCTTGCCGCTGCCGGATGGACCCATTATGGCAACGAACTCGCCGCGCTTAATAGAGATGTTTATATCTTTAAGTACCGGGACTGCAAGTTTTCCAAGGTGATAGGTCTTATCGACGTCTTGTGTGGATAGTACATCTTCCATTTTTTACCTCAATTATTACCTCAATTATTACCTCTAACCTGTTTTCATATACCTGATAATTTCGCCTATAGCAGGACGTTTTCCATACATCAGCAGTCCTACCCTGAACAACCTGGCAGAGATTATTATTACGAAATAAACAGACACCATTAAAATAATTAAGCTTACTGCTATCTGGTAGAGCGGTACATCAGAAACGCCCATACGTATAAGCATGGCAACAGGAGATGTCAGTGGGAACATGGAAAAGAACATCGATAACGTACCCTCGGGTTCGGTGATCAATACCTGCATGAAAAATATGGGTGCTATAGCCGGGAAAGTGAAAATTGGAATGAGCTGCTGGCTTTCACGCATAGAACCGCTTATTGCTCCCACAGCACCCATCATACTGGCAAATAACAAAAATCCAAGTATGAAATATGCCAAAGACAGGATCAATAAAAAGGGATTGATAGATAAGGCAAAAACATATATCAATCCGGCAAAACCCACTGACAGCCAGATCGCTATCTGCAGCAGTCCTACCGATCCCAGTCCGACGATCTTTCCTGTGAGCATTTCAATTGGAGTTACTGAGGATAACAGTATCTCGATTATCCGGCTCTCTTTTTCTTCTGCTACACTTTGCAGTAAATATCCGGAGGAAGTAAAAATTGAAATTAGCAGGAGTATACCGGTTAAATATGGAAGGGCAAAATCTTCCAGCAGATCAGATAGTCCTTTTTCACTGACTTCACCTGTGGTTTCAACAGAAAATTGTTTAAATGTTATCGGATCCTTGACCCGCTGCAAGGTTTCTTCATCCACCTTATCCTTAAGCAAGTTGTTTACCATCAATTCAGAAAGTTCTTTTTTAGGAATGTCTGTTAATTTTCCTATCACATAAGATTCGACAATTCCGGTCTTAATGTAATCTTCAGGGATGATCAGGTATCCTGATAATGTCCCGGATCCAAGGTCCTGTTTAGCTGATGCAACATCTGAATATTGTGTGAATTTTATTATTGGATATTTTTCATTATTCGTGCCATCTAATTCCTGGTTATTTGTTACTCCCGGTATTTCATTTGAAAAGATCATTGATCCTCTTACTGTGATCTCATCAGGAAATTCAAATGAATTTGTTTTGTCAATGTAACCCAGGTTCAGATCTTCAGGTGATGATGTACCAGCCAGTAGTAAGGGAACTAACATAATGAGTATAAAAAAAAGCGGGAAGCCTAATGTCATCAGTATGAACTCTTTCCGCTTTACGGTTTTCAGGAACTCATATTTTGCTATCATCAGGGATTTATTCAACTGGATACCCCCTTGACAATTTTAATGAAGATCTCATTCAAGGACGGGGTAGATCGTTCAATGCGCAGGATCCTGACCCTTGTTACAATATCTTCGATAAGGGACTGGACATCATGTCCATCTTTTAAGAATATCTCAATATGAGTCCCATGCCGGATGATATTTTCAATCTGGTCGAGTCCTTCAATTGAGTTTAGGTCCCCCTCAAATTCCAGGAAAATGGAATTGTTACGGTGTTCATTCTTAATATCCCCGACCTTCCCATTAAGAACGATCATACCTTTATTGATCATAAGTATGCGATCGCACATGGCTTCTGCCTGTTCCATCATGTGGGTGGAGAGTATGATCGTCTTACCACATTTTTTTTGTTCAAGAATAATGTTCTTAATGATCTGGGTATTTACAGGATCAAGACCAGAGAATGGTTCATCTACGACTATAAGATCAGGACCATGAATAATAGTGGCAATGAACTGTATCTTTTGCTGCATTCCTTTGGAGAGCTCTTCGATCTTTTTGTCTTTAAGCTCCAGCATTTCAACTGACTGCAGTAGATTAACAGTGTTTTCCATTGCCCGAATTTTTGTCATTCCTTTGAGTTGGGCCAGGTAAACCAGAAGTTCAATGACCTTAGACTTTTTGTAAAGACCGCGCTCTTCTGGTAAATATCCGATCCTGTCTTTCGAATTTGGATCAAGATCTTTTCCGAATACCTTGATATTTCCTGATTCTGGTTTTATGATATCAAGCATCATTCGCAGGGTTGTAGTCTTACCTGCGCCATTGGGACCAAGAAGTCCGAATATTTCTCCCTGATCTACTGAAAAAGATATGTTGTCAATAATCTTTTTATTACTGTAGGATTTTGATACGTTTTCGAGTTCTAATATTATCATTGAGCTCAGTCCATTTATATTATAGATGTGTTTTTTAAATAAAAGGTTTGCGCAAATAAAATTATAATTTGATTTATATTCACCAACCAGTAAACTGTGAAATAAAACTTAATCCTCGAAAATAAAAACCTCTTCGATTTTTGATTCCAAAACTTTAGCTACATCATATGCAAGTTTTAATGAGGGATTATACTTTCCTCTTTCTAAAAACACAATGGTTTCTCTTCTTACACCTACTTTATTGGCAAGTTTTTCCTGGGTCAGATCATACTTTGCCCTCAGTTCTTTCATTCTTGTTCTCAGCTTACTCACCAGTCTTATTGTAGTACCACTTAAGGGTCAGGGAAGCGTACAACCCGATGACCCAGATCACCTTTTTTGTCAAAATAATATGTCAAAATGCCCAATGAAAATATTCCAATATATGAAAGCACAATTACTGCTAAGCTGAAGTTTATGTTTAGCTGTAAGATGCCAGCAACTGAAGCGGAAGCAATCAATAATCCCGAAAGTATTAAAAATGCGTATAGTCCCGCTTTTTCAACAGCTCTTTTTGTCCGTTCATCTCCCACAACTCCTGTTCTTGGTTTTAATATCCTGAAAAAGGAAGACATGGCGACGCCCAGCCCGATAAGAACAGGGAAGATTACCTGGAGGACAGATTCCGGATCTACTTCGGAGATGTTTTGGAATATTCTAATTATCCCACTTGTTGCTAGCGCAAGTCCCAGGACAAGGATGCACAAATTCAACAAAATTTGTGTGTTGTTTTTAATTTTCATTCCAGATTACCTTTTTAGTTAGAAACCAATTTCGTCTTTCATTTTTGAATAATATAACTGAAGTGAGAACTTTGATACTAACATCACAGTTAGAATAATTGCTAATACTTCAAATGTATCAATAAGTGTTGGAAGAAAATGTAACACTATTGTCAATAACCCAATTGATATGCTTGATAGATAGAATGCAATATCTGATGACTGTCCAGAAATTCTTAAAACCATCTCGTCTTTTTTCAATTCATTTTTGAATATTACTCTTCGTATGATATGACTTATGAATAATCCAATTGAAACACAAGCCATCATATTTCCCCCAACCCTATCGCCATAAGAGTATAGGACAATTGCAGCAATTCCAAAAAGCGGAGTCAATATCAGGAGTGTTATTTTATATTTATCCATTGTGTTAATTCTCCTTATGCTCGTTATTTTAATAATATGTTAACTATATCTAACATCAAACTATTTAAATTAATCGTCTTTGTTAGAAATATATCATATAAAAAACATTATGATATGGCTGATGTGCTGGGCAAGTAAGGGCACGCTGCTACGGGTATGATGGCGGGCGGCGAGAGGGTGTGAGAATGTGGTGGGGGCTGGACAGCAATTCAATGTGAACTGCAGAGGTACGCAGATACACGCTGATTGACGGCTGCCGTTAAGTGTTTCACTGCAAAGAGCGCAAAGTTCGCAAAGACATTGTAACCTTAACTTTGCGTCCTTTGCTGTGCAATATTTCATAAATTTTATATTTTAACAGCCATGCCCACCACCGGCAGCACCAACAAACAACCGAGGCCACTGCCAGCACACATCACTCCCAACCCACGCTCAGCGCATGTGCAGAAAGGAGGCAGGCTGGAATTATTTCTATTTCATTATTAACCGCAGATGAACACAGATTAACGCAGATAGCGGTTAGTATGAGTTTTAATTTTTATTATATGGTTGATATCCATGTATAATCAAATTTTAGCTGCAATATCTGCGGTTCGAAACTCGCACGAATCCACAAGGTTGGCTGCCACCCTGCCGCCCTGACGGGCTGCGGTGGCAGAGAAAGTGCAGATGCCGAAGCGGCAGGTAATTGAAGACGCATTTCACTTAACGTTTTGCAGGTATGTGAAACCCTGGGTGTAAGGTAAGGGGCAAGCTCCGAAGAGGTGCAGAGTCGAGCAGAACGATGTTATCATCTACTCTAACTTAATCTTCATTACCTTTATGATGAATTATCTCCCAAATCACATTTTTATTTTGAACACAATCTCTGACTTGTCTTTCTCTAGTTGACAAGTTTGCTGTTTTTCCCGTTTTTACTTCAACGAAAACTATATTCTTAACTTCGCCTTCACTCAACCCGTCAAAAATAACAAGATCCACTGGGGTTCCTAAAAATCTTACATTTTTTGGATTATATTTAAAATCTTGGAAAAAAGGTATTAAATGCTCCGTCACTTTGCCGGTTACAACTGCTTCGCTTCTCTTAATGGCATCTTCTCGAATCCTTTTCTCTTCTTTCTGCATCCAATCTCGAAATAATAACTCTGCTTTTTCTTTCGCTTGAGTTTCTAATTCGGTGGATCTCCACCCTTCAAAGAGTTCACGCCCACGGTTTTCAATTTCACCTTTTTGCTCTGCGTATTTCCAAAACAAAATAATTAAGAATATCACCAACAATATTACAAAAATCCACTCAATCATAGCATCACCTCATCTTATATCCTTGTCAAGTTATTTTTTTATCCCTTGTTAAATGCCCTAAACAACGTGAGAGCGCAGTGTGGCACGAAGCAAAGCGAAGTGAGTTTTTCGTCTCCGAAAGTCAAATGTTGCGACGGCACACCCAAGCACAGCAGAGCTGCAGAGTATAGTTATTAATATATAATTTTAATTTTTTAATAAAGTGTGCATCAATCAAACACCATATCTTCTTTTGTGAGATACTTACCGGAGTTGATCCTGCTAAGAGCTTGTTTGACTGCTGTTATAGTATTCCTATCGGAAAGAACGTTTATCGTTTCTGTCAATCGATCGATGTATTCAAGCATGTCATCATATTCGTCTTTGTAGAGCCAGACCCTGTTCGATTCAACATGAGTTTCCATATGACTTAATTTTGTTTTCAACTATTAAATACTTCAGGCCATGTTCAACAAATATAAATGTGTGACCTGCGCGCCGTCCATGAATGGCGACCCCCAACTTCACATGGGACGGGGGGATACACTTCAGAACGCCCCCACCCGCAACCACTCTCACAATCATAACGACTGCGTGCGAGTGTATTAACCAATCCCTCATAGCAACCATAAATCCGTGTCTGAAAAACTATGACCCATACTCAACCTCTTCCCAAATTAGCGAGCACTACAAACGCAAAGTTCCGGCAGCACCACAAACACCCGAGGCCATCGTCAGTACACACCACCTCCAACCCACGCTCAACGCATATGTAGAAAGAAAGCAGGCTGGAATTAGTTAAATTTCATTATTAACCGCGATGAACACTCACCTCCCCACCCCACATCTTCCTGTGCTCACTTCCTGAATCTATCACGACGTACGCGGAGGTCGGGTTGGTTGTGTGGCTGGTGTATTTTTGTGGGGTGGGTTGGATAACTTAATACAGGAGAATGATGAAGAGTGTAAGTGATAGTTGAAGTTCGTCCGGATGGATATAGATGGACTATGTTCGGATATAGCAACAAATATGCGGGATATGCGAAGTTGGTTCGGATATACAACGTTATGCGACATTGCCTGGCTAATTATTTCTGCATAATTACAGGTTGGGTGGCAGTTTGTGATACAATTCTCATTGAAAATTAATTCTGGGAGGGGATATATAATGAAAAACGTTATTTCAAAACTCTTTCGGTGGCAACCGTCTTAAGAGACTCTGGTCACCGTTATCGCTGGTATTGTTATGATTGGCTTATCAATAGCACTGGGAGCCACTGAGAGTATCCCTTGGATAAGTATCATCATTCGTGACATTGGGCAAATATCCTTGGGAATTCTCTTTCCCCTGCTATACATCCGACAACATGGCAATGACTTCATCAGTTTTGGCTTTAGCTTTAAGAAGTGGTATGTCTTTCTTCCAATCAATCTTGTTCTTGGGATACTACTCCTCTTGCTGTTCTTGTCAGACGTTCCCCCTCCGGATGATTTTCGTTTGGACACGCCAATTTTGTGGGTAGGTGCCTACGTTATGTTAGCTGTGATCTTTGAGATAGTGTTCTTTTACGGTTTTCTAAGGACCATGTTTGAACGAGCGTTCGGCATTGTTCCCGGAGTTGTTCTCTGTGCCGTGTTTTACTCCTTGCATCATGTGGGATTTCAGCCAGAGTTTGGCAAACTGTTTTTTGTAGGGTTGTTATTTGCTGTTGTCTATCGAATAGGTAACAGTGTCCTTTTACTATATCCCTTCTTTCTGGGAGTTGGTGCTACTTATGATGTTTTCATTATGTCGAAGGAGGTTACACCTGTTTTATATCCTGAGATACGTACCTTGTATCTAACGGTGATCATTCTGGGAATAATGATTTGGCTGTGGGTCAAGAGCCGACCAACAAAAAATAATATATAGAAACGCCAAGTAACGGTCGCATAACAGCGAGTACCCGGCTCACCTTCGCTACGCCAAAATTGGTTCCAGTTGGTCGCCAACTTCGAGTACTTGCAAAACGTTAAACGCCATTTCGGCTGTGCTTGATAAAGGTGAAAAATTATTAATAACATTGAAATCTTTGAAAAGTATGCTCAAGAATATGATGAGTGGTTTAATGCAAATAGATTTGCCTATGAGTCCGAAGTCCAAGCCTTAAAGAAGTTCGTTCCAAAAAATAGTAAGGGTTTAGAGGTTGGAGTGGGTACAGGAAGATTTGCAGTTCCTCTTGGTATCAGGATTGGAGTGGAGCCAGCAAAAGCAATGGCAGATATTGCACAAAAACGTGGGATAGAGGTTTATGAAGCAAAAGCGGAAAAACTTCTTTTTGATGATTCTTCTTTTGACTTTGTATTGATAGTTGTAACAATATGTTTTGTTCAAGACCCTGTACAAGCACTCAGGGAAGCAAAAAGAGTTCTTAAACCGGGAGGATATATCATTATAGGTATGATTAACAAGGAGAGTTTCCTTGGCAAACTGTATGAATCAAAGAAGAAAGAAAGTAAATTCTACAGGCATGCCAACTTTTATTCTACCAGACAAGTTTTGGATTGGCTTAAAAATTTTGAGTTTGAACATATCAAAACCTGTCAGACAATCTTCAAAAATCCAAAAAAAATAACTGCTATTGAGCCTGTAAAAGAAGGTCATGGAGAAGGAGGTTTTAATGTGATTTCCGCACAAAAGGATGTATAAACATGAAAATAGGAATCGTAGTCATAATGATCAACATATTCAGGATAAGGAGAAGTGGCTCAGGAAAATAGAGAATATGGGGCTTAAAGAGGCAGCTCACGAATTAAAATAGACTATTAGAATTTTAAGAGAAGCGAATAGACATATTGAATTAGCAAATAAGAAGATGGAAGAACATGGTGTCTCAAGACCGGGAGAGATATTCAAAACACAGGAGATACATAAATTGTCAAATAAAAATAAACAAACAGAAGGAATCATGTGCTTTGAGCCAAAGCAGATCGGAGTTATTAGAACTCCATATACTGATAATGCACCGTATCAGCCAGTGGAAGAGGATGATGGGGATTTCCGTATAGTAGTTGAGCCCCAATATACCGATGGACTCTGTAAACTTGCCAAATTTCGCTATATCTATGTTATTTATTATATAGATCGTGTAAAGCAAGAGCAGTCAATGATTGTATCTCCTCCATGGGCTGGTGGTGTAAAGGTAGGCGTGTTTGCAAGCAGATCCCCTGTTCGCCCGAATCATATAGGGCTTAGCATTGTTCGGATAAAACGAATCATAAATAACGAGATTTTTACATCGGGCCTGGATGCATTCGATGGAACCCCTGTGCTTGATATCAAGCCATATATAAAAGACCTGGATGCAAAATCCGATGCTAATAATGGTTGGATCGAAGAAATGGATGACCATGAACATCTCCATTTACATATTAAAGGTATTCCCCACGATTATTAGACAAAATGCTGATGAATGCAATTTTATATAACTGAGCGTATCTGGCCCCGCTCCTCTCCGCGTAAATCCAGCTTGGTAGATGGACTTCAGATACGCACGAAACGTTAGCTGAAATGCCTGATGGAGGAAAGCACAATGAGAAAATGCCCCTTTTGCATAGTGGATGTGTTTGCTGAAAAAAAATATGCAGGTAACCAACTTGCAGTCGTCAGAGGTGCAAAGGCTCTTTCTGATATTGAGATGCAACAAATCGCAACAGAAATGAACTTTTCAGAAACAACTTTTATTTTATCTGAACAGAAGCGCAATGGCGGATATGATGTCCGTATTTTCACGCCCAGGGAAGAGTTGCCGTTTGCCGGTCATCCAACACTGGGAACCGCTTATGTGATACAACACGAGATTATCAGAGAGCCTGTTGAGACAATTATCCTGAACCTGAAGATCGGGCAGATTCCTGTTACGCTCAAATACAGCGGTGAACAAATAGATATTTTATGGATGAAGCAAATGGGCGCGACTTTTGGTCGAATTTTTGAGCCGGAGCAAATTTCGCAGATCTTGAGCCCCAACAAAAGTGAGATCGACGATAGATTTCCTATTCAGGAGGTTTCTACGGGATTACCCTTCATCATAATTCCATTAAAGACTTTGGATGCCTTGAAGCAGGCTAAGGTAATTAGAGATAAATACTTCGAGTTGATTAAAGATACGCAAGCTAAAGCGATGCTTATCTTTTGTCCCCATACTTATGATCAGGAGAATGACTTGAATATCCGGGTTTTTGCTGACTATTACGGAGTGCCAGAGGACCCAGCTACGGGAAGTGCAAACGGTTGCTTAGCAGGGTATTTAGTGAAATACCGTTATTTTGGAAAAGATCAAATCGACATTCGAGTTGAACAGGGTTACGAAATAGGACGGTCTTCGCTGCTTTACTTAAGAGCAAAAGACAAAGGAGAGAAAATAGATGTATCTGTCGGTGGAAAGGTTGAAATGATTGCAAAAGGAGAATTTATTTAGAGAGTACTTCAGCAAACAGTGTGTATCTGGTTCGGGCTGGGGGCCTCACACAAATCACATTCGGCGATTTCAGCTACACGGCAAACGTTAGTAGAAATCCAGGCTACTTTCGGTGAACACACACCTGCCCACTCCACATCTTCCCGCGCTCACTCAAGCACTCGACCTCTATCTTGCGGATGCAGCCGACTTCAGTCATGGGTGGGAAGGCTGGGACTGTAGAAATGGGGCGTAAATGTTCGTATAAGTTTAAGAATTTTCAAGGCAACTTTTATAGATCAATATCACGGAGAAATCGATGACCTGGACCAGAGCAATATCAAAGTTCGGAATCATTGACCCGCTCAACATAATCCCCATTACCTATTTAACGCCCCACATTACTATAACACCCTAATGCACAAACCCGAACTATTAGCACCAGCCGGAAGCAAAGAAGCCCTTATTGCAGCAATTCAAAACGGAGCAGACGCCATATATTTCGGCGGACCAACCTTAAGCGCAAGGCATGATGCCGCCCTTACCCATGATGAACTTGAATGGGCTATTGATTACGCCCACATTAACAAAGTTAAAGCATACGTAACAGTCAACACCCTCATCAAGGATCCAGAACTCGAAAAAGCCTCCGAATACCTGCAATTCCTCTGCAATGCAGGAGCAGATGCAGTCCTTGTACAGGATATCGGTATCCTGCGATTATTGAAGGACCAGCTCCCCCAGCTTCCGGTCCATGCCAGTACACAGATGACCATCCACAATATAGAAGGTGTGCAATCCCTTGAGAAAATGGGAGTAAAACGCATAGTGCTTGCAAGAGAGCTTTCCCTTGATGAGATCAGGAGAATAAAATCCCAAACCAACATCGAGATAGAGGTATTTATACACGGTGCCCTGTGCTTTTCATACTCTGGCCAGTGTCTTTTCAGCAGCATGATCGGCGATAAAAGCGGGAACCGTGGCTACTGTACCCAGCCCTGCCGCAGGAAATATATAATTGATGGAGCAAAGGGCCATCTCCTGAGTCCAAAGGACCTCAACATAAGCGAACACATCGGACACCTGATAGAATCAGGTATTGATTCCTTCAAAATAGAAGGCAGATTGAAGCACCCTGAATATGTGGCAGGTGTGGTACGAATTTACAGGAGTCTTATAGAGAGATATCTTGAAAACCCAGGCGATTTCCATGTATCCTATAATGAACAGCACACACTGCGCCAGCTTTTTAACCGTGGGTTTACACAAGGGTATTTTTTTGGAAATCCCGGCAGCAATTTAATGAGCAGGCAGCAGCCGCATAACCAGGGAACGTATCTCGGACAGGTTGTCAAATACGACTGGGAAAGGAAATTTGCCTACATACAGATCGAGCAGCCATTAAGGATAGGCGATGGAATCGGTACCCAGGGGCGGGGAACAGGAACTACGGTACGAAGTATGTATATCAATAACCAGAGTGTGGAAAGCACCCCTGCCTGTGCAACAGTTAAAATACCCATGGAAAAGACCGTTTACAGAAATGAGACCGTTTTAAAGACGTATGATTTCAGGCTTATGGAATCTCTTGGGATCAAAGATGTCATGAAAAGAATTCCCATCAAGATGTCATTTACAGCAAAACATGGGGAACCGGCAGCACTTTGCATTACAGACGGCGAGAACGAGGTCATGCAAACCGGAGATGTTCCACAGCGTGCAAAGGGAGGCCGGATATCAGAAGATTCTATAATCCGGCAGTTGAAGAAACTTGGCAATACCATTTTTGAGCCGGAAAACATCAAGGTAAATCTGGACGCAGATATTTTCATCCCTATTTCCCAGCTAAATACTCTTCGCAGGACAGCCGTTAAAAGGCTTGAAAAAGAACGTACAAAGAACTGGAAACGAACATGTAGCAAACCCGGGATTATTTTCGATGGCCAGAAGATACAAAATAAATCCCTCCCCCTCCTCTCCGTAAATACTTGCTCCCTGGAAACTTTTAAGGCGGCAGTTGACGGTGGTGCGGATGTGGTTTATTTCGGTGAAGAAAATTTCACAGGGCATTTGCTCACAATAGAAGATTACCGGTTTGCCATTGAGTATGGTAAGGAGAAAGGAGTGGAAGTCTATCTCGGTACACCAAGAATAGCTAAAAAACCAGACGGATTTGACTCTTTCCCTGACCACAATGGATTTCTTATAGCAAATATGGGTGTCCTGCATAATCTTCTTCACTCAGGTAAAAAGTCACTTGTCATTGACTATCCGCTTAATGTTTTTAACAGGCTTGCAATGGCTCATTATTTGGAGCACTGTCAGAGGGTAACTCTTTCGCCTGAGCTTACACTGGATGAAATAAAACAGATAGCTCCCCATGGTATGGTGGAATGTATCGTTCATGGCTTTTTCCCTGTAATGGTATCTGAACATGACCTTTTGGGAGAGCTGTTCCCTGATGATAAAATTCATGATGCCCTGCTGGAAGATGTAAAAGGTTTTACTTTTCAGGTGAAAAACGATGGGGGTGGACGTACTTATATTATGAACTCCAGGGAACTGTGTATGCTCGACCACATTCCTGAACTGATTGAAGCAGGTGTCAACTGCCTGAGAATTGAGGCAAAAACGTATGACAGGAAAACTACTGGAAAGTTGACAGGACTTTACAGGAAGGCTATTGATAACAGGATCAATGGTCACTGCGGTAGTGAATCTACTTCAGGGCATTATTTCAGGGGTGTTTTGTGAAAGTATTTTTAGCTATTTTACTGTTTAAATGAAGAGACTTTTTAATTTATTCTTATCAAGTATGATAAATGGATAATGGCAAAGAAGATTAACCACAGAGAACACAGAGCGTTATTGTGTTCTCTGTGTTCTCTGTGCACTCTGTGGTTATAAACCGTTCCAGGAAATAATAAAAAGTTTCTAAATGAAGACCGTTATTCTTAATTACAGGAAAGCTCTACAAGCTACCAGACCATAAAATCCCAAGGGGTAATTCCATTGAACGTGCTTGACACATCAAAACACACAAAAGATGAATTGATCGAGATACTGAGAAAAGAACTGGCAGATAATCCTATATTGTACCTTACCGGTCCGCAGGGTGGCGGCAAGACCACTCTTAGTGTCGGAATGGCAGATGAGAAGGTAGGTGCCATCTATGAGGGACGGGCACGTTCTGCACAGCCAGCAATAATCATCCGGAAGGATATAACAGATAAAATGGAACAGGAGATTGTGGAACGGCGCAAGCTCCCGATCTTTGATGGGGATGACCCCATATATGTGGATGTGAAAATGCTGGATAAGCTCATTTACATCATTGAAGATGTCTTCGATGTAATGGAACTGGGTGAAGAGCACTTATTTAATGAGATATCACAGTTGACAGTCCAAATAGGGGTTAAACCAAAGCAAATCGAGATCATTGCCGATGAAGATATGCTGGTGAGGCGCAGGCTTCAGCGCCATATGGATGCCAAAGACAGGCTTGAAGAACTGTTGAGAAAGGAAAAACAGTATGGTATAAAGTCAAATATGTTGGGTATCCAGGGTGCTAAGGTTATGGATATAGTGAACCGGGAAGGTGTGGGAAAATATGATGACAGCCAGTTCTCAAGGACTGTGGAGGATTTTGACAGGATAATACCCACCCGGGATATGACCCTTGGCCAGTGCCTGCTTAAGGTAGTGGAGATCTCCAATGAGGAGAAAAAGGAATCCGGTTTTCTGGTCATGCATACTGATGATGGCGAGCAGAAGATCATCAGCGACCTTGTTGTGGGAAAACATGAGAATTCCATGATCGGTGTAACACTGCTGGAAATATATGTAGGGTACAGGCAGAGCCGGCATATGTACCAGACCTATAAAAGCAACCTGGAAGGAAAGGTGGAAGTCATACACTCCTTCACACCCGAATTGCAGCTTGAGGTGGGATTCAAGCAACTCGCAAGCATGAACCTTGATTACATTTCTGAAGAGGATGATACCGGATTAGTGTCCGTTGCCGATAAGGCGGCTGCTGATAGGTTCGGTATTATCGTCAGTGTAGTGGATACAGATGGTAATATAGAATCATCAGAACCAACGAGGATAGAGGAACTAGAGCGTATAATGTTTGAGGCCTACCAGGAATTCAAGGCTGACCATGGTTTGAACGAATAGAATTTTTTGCCGGTCTGCTGGATCTCACGGGATAATTTTTATTGCAGACTACCTCTATTTGAAATATAGTCTATAGTGGTATAGTGGTATAGTGGTATAGGTGTGTAGTGGTACAATGTTCAATTATATGGAAAATATTGTGGGTTTTTCAAGGGAAGCTTTTGAAGAGGCCTACAACCAGGGATTAAAGTCTGATGACAGATCAGTTGAGATGAACCTGACCAACAGGACATATGAACGGGTGGTGGAACTGGAATCTGAGAATAATAGCATTGAAATGATCATGATAGGGTTTGAGAAGAGTATTATTTTGTATAGAGGGGGAATGTACGAAATTATCCGGATGGAAAAATCATAACTGTGAAGACCCGGTTCGTCCTGTATGATACAGGAATATCAATATCGATAAATTGATATTACCCTGAGTTATATAATTTGTTTATCCTTTTCAGAGAAGTGTATGACCATGTTCCTACCTACGCCCAGAGATATAAAGAAGCGAAGGGTCGGTCTTAACCTGACCCAGAACGAACTGGCCAAACTTGCAGGCGTGAGCCAGCCCCTGATAGCCAGGATCGAAGCAGGGGATGTGGATCCAAGGCTTTCTACATTGACCAAGATATTCGATGCCTTTGATACCACTGAAAAAAAGAGGATACTTGCGGGGGACATTATGCATTCTCCTGTGATACATACCAATCCAGGTTCGTCTGTGGAAGAAGCTGTTGATATAATGGAGAGTGAAGGATTCTCCCAGGTACCTGTTATCGAGAATGGTGTGCCGGTGGGCAGCATATCTTCTGATACTGTTGTCCATTACATGACTGAAAGCGATACTGATAAACTATCCAATATGCAGGTCAGTGATATTATGGGCAGTTCATTTTCCACTGTCTCAAAGGATACAGTGGTAAGTATCATCTCACACCTGCTTGAACAGAGCCCGGCTGTGCTTGTGGTGGATATGGGCAAGGTAGTTGGTGTGGTTACCCAGCACGATGTTATGAAACTTGTGCATAAGAAATAACAATTGAACAATAATTAAACACGAACAAGAGAGACCTGAAATGTTACCTGAGGATGATTATAAGAAGATTGCCGAGCGGCTGGGCAGGGAGCCCACCGAAGTTGAACAGGGCTGTTTTTTGAACCTGTGGAGCGAACACTGCTCGTATCGTTCCAGTTCAGCTATATTGAAAACCTTTACCACCACAGGTAAGCGGGTCATCATCGGTCCCGGGGACGATGCCGCTATTGTCCGCCTTGAGGACGGCTGGGTAATGGCCATCGGGATGGAGAGCCATAACCACCCATCATATGTTGACCCCTATAACGGTGCAGCCACAGGTGTGGGTGGGATCGTGCGGGATATCATTTCCATGGGTGCACGGCCCATAGCCCTGATGGACCCCCTGTATTTCGGGCCGCTCGATAATGAAAAGAACAGGTATCTTTTCGAGCATGTGATAATGGGCATTGCAGGGTATGGGAACTGCATTGGCGTACCTGTGGTGCGGGGAGAGGCATATTTCCATGAAAGTTTCAGCGGTAATCCCCTGGTGAATGTGGTATGTGTAGGCCTGGCCCGCGAGGATAAGATCGTTACTGCCACTGCCCAGAAGGCTGGCAACAAGCTGGTGCTAATGGGTTCGTCCACTGGCAGGGACGGGATGGGCGGTGCGTCCTTTGCATCAAGGGACTTAAGCGAGGAATCGGAATCAGAGGAACGGCACAGTGTCCAGATAGGCGACCCGTTCGCAGAGAAACTTGTCATGGAAGCCACTCTTGAAGCCATTGATAAGGGATTTGTACTGGCATGTCGTGACCTTGGAGCCGCCGGCCTGGTAGGGGCCAGCAGCGAGATGGCAGCCAATGGCGAACTGGGCGCTCATATTATTGCTGATAATATTCACCTGAGGGATGAGAGCCTGACACCTTTTGAGATAATGATATCCGAATCTCAGGAGCGCATGGTACTGGAAGTGGAGCCCGGTAATGTAGATAAGGTGCTGGCAGTAGCAGACAAATACGACCTAAAGGCCAACCTGATAGGCGAACTCACACAGGAAACCCAGTATGTGGTGGAGTATAAGGGCGAAATAGTGGCAGATATGCCAATACTGTTCCTGTGCGGCGGCGCACCCACATCCGAGATGGACTTTATACCGCCTGCAGTTGGGAGGAATGCTGAAAAACCGCCCGTGCCCGGAGATATCAAGGACATCATCTTAAAACTGCTTGCCAGACCCAATATCGCTTCCAAGGAGTGGGTATACAGGCAGTATGACCATGAAGTGCAGGTGCGCACCTTGATCAAGCCGGGTATGGATGCAGGTGTACTGCGGATCATTGACGATACCCAGGGACTTGCCCTGTCCTGCGGCTGCAATCCTGCACATGTTGAGGCTGACCCCTACAACGGCGGGGCCGGAACAGTTATAGAGAATGCTATGAACCTTGCTGCTGTGGGAGCCAGACCCATAGCACTGGTGGATTGCCTGAACTTCGGGAACCCTGAGCGGGGTGAGATATTCTACCAGTTCAAACAGGCATCACTGGGACTGGGAGATGCTGCAAGGAAATTGAAGACGCCGGTGGTAGGCGGAAATGTATCTTTCTATAACGAGAGCGACGAGTTCGGGAGTGCTATTGCACCTACGCCGAGCATTGGCATGGTCGGATGGGTCAGGGACCTGGGAACCATTCCTGCAGGTACCTTCCGGCAACCGGATGAGACCGTGATACTTGTGGGTGATACAAAGGACGAGCTTGGGGCAAGTGAGTATTATTCCATGCTTGGGCTGGACAACAATGGTGTTACGCCCGGATTGCATGATAATATTGATACGGTCATCGATACACTGATACGTGCCGTGGAAGCAGGTCTTATAACATCTGCCCATGACATATCCAACGGCGGGCTGGCAGTTACACTGTGCGAGATGGTTGAACAGATAGGCGCAGAAATTGATATTACAGAAATATGTGCAAGGGACGATGATGCCCTGTTCTCGGAGTCATACGGCAGGATGGTCATCACCACCAGTGAACCTGATAAAGTGCTGGATATGATGTCAGGTATTGACTGTACAGTACTTGGAAAGACAAGCGGGAATGGTCTGTCAATTATAACCCGTAATGGAGATATAAACCTATCAAAAGATGAGATTGAAGATGCCAGGAGCAGTCTCTCCCGGCTGATGATGGATTGATTATAGTCAAGAACCAAACAATTTAAACTATCTTTGCGGACTTTGCGCTCTTTGCGGTGACCAAGATTATACACCGCAAAGCACGCAAAGAGCGCAAAGTGTTCAGGATATATGTCAAAACTATAGTTCCTTAATCTACTTTTTTCTCATACCCTTAATTATCTTGCTGATAAATACCATTACGACCAGGAATACAATTACGCCCCCCAGGATTAGAAGTTTGGAAATGTTGCTTTTTGCTTCCTCATCTATCACGATCTGGGTCTGTAATGGTGTGGGCGTGGGTGGTGTGTAGTTTTTAGGATCTATATATATGGCTGCAGCCCATACATCCCTGTTCAGGTCCTGATACGTGGTGTATGCCAGCTTTGTACCGTCATGGCTCCAGTCAGGCTGGGTCTGGTCCCTGGATTCCTGGATCAGGGTTGTATTATTAGTACCGTCCGGCCTGATAATACGTATGTCAAAATCGCCGTTCTCATCAGAGGAATAGGCGATCCATTTTCCACAGGGACTCCATGCCGGATCGAGCTGTTCATAACTGTCATTGGTAAGCTGGATATTATTAGAGCCGTCAGCGTTCATTACCCAGAGATCGCTATCGAATGAATAAACGATCCTGGAACTATCAGGACTCCATGTTGGTGTCTCGACTTTTGTTTGGTAAAAGGTCAACCTGGTGATGTTTGAAGTATCAGGTTCCATAGTCCAGATCTCATTTTCATAGTTTACCTTGCCTAAGAAAAGTATCTTACTATTGTTATGGTTCCAGGAAGGGTTCTGCTGGTCGGTTTTGTTTGTGCTTAATTGTCTGGGTATGACATCTTCATCTTCAGCGATCCATATATCATAGTGGCGGTCGCGCTTGAAGGAATAGTGAGAGGTATATAATATTCCTTTTTCTTCCCAATCTGACTCTCCCAGCCAATCAGTACTTTGGAGATACATAACATTGTTGGAACCGTCCAGATCCATTATCCACAATTCACCGCCATATCGCCCGTCCACAGTATAGGCGAGCTCTGAATCATCAGGGGCCCAGGAAGGGTCATATTCCTCCATCGAACTATTGGTCAACTGGAACAGGGCGGTCACACTGGGTAAATCATCGGCTGTGGCTGAAGGAACAAAGCACAGCAGGATTGTGATGAGAATGATAGATAATTTTATTTTCCTCATGATTTCACGTCAATATTTTTTTTCAGGCTTGAAATTGTAGATATTCATGATAAAATATATTTCAAATTTGACAGTAATACTTTATAAGCCTAATCATATAAATCATTGGGCTATTCCCGTGATTTTTTTATGTCAATGGATAGCATTTATGTTAATTAACCACGTTATCCGGTTACAGGTGAAGGAAAAATGGCAATCCATCCAATTGAATTTCGTTACGGTACTGCTGAAATGAAGCAGGTATGGAGTGAGGAATCTAAACTTATAAAATTACTCCAGGTAGAGGCAGCCCTGGCAAGGGCTGAAGCGGATATTGGCATGATACCAGGGGATGCAGCCAATACCATTGCAGCAGCAGTGGATAGTGTGAAACTTGAACGGGTCAATGAGATCGAGGACGAGATACACCACGATATGATGGCTGTGGTCATGGCAATGTCAGAGCAGTGTGGGGCAGCAGGCAAATGGGTTCATTTCGGTGCCACTTCCAATGATATGCTGGATACCCAGCTTGCCTTGCAGATAAAGGAGAGTATTGCCCTGCTGCGCAGCAAGACCATAGCTGTCAGGGATGCCCTTGTTGAAATGGCAGATAAGCATAAGACCACGGTCTGTGTCGGCAGGACGCACGGGCAGATAGGAGTGCCTACCACCTACGGCCTGCGCTTCGCAGTCTGGGCCAGCGAGATGGACAGGCACCTCACAAGGCTGGACGAACTGGAGCCAAGGGCTGCAGTGGGCCAGATGACGGGTGCTGTAGGCACCCAGGCTGCTTTCGGGGCGGACGGTATTGAGGTACAGCGGCGGACAATGGAATACCTGGGGCTGGGCAGTGTGGAGGTATCCACCCAGATCATACAGCGGGACAGGCATGCCGAGTTCGTGATGTGGATGGCAAATACGGTCACTACCCTGGATAAGATATGCGTGGAATTTCGCTCCCTGCAGCGCACCGAGATCGCAGAAATAGAGGAGAGTTTCGGCAAGAAGCAGGTGGGTTCGTCCACCATGCCCCACAAGCGCAATCCTATTAAGAGCGAGCAGGTATGCGGGCTGGCACGGATAGTCAGGGCAATGGTGGAGCCTGAACTTCTAAACAATACTCTGTGGGATGAGCGGGACCTGACCAACAGTTCCTGCGAGCGTGTGATCTTCCCCGAGACTTGCGTACTGACAGACCATATCCTGAAACTGGCTGAGGGTATTATTGCAAATCTACGGTTCTTCCCTGAGAATATCAAGCGCAACCTGGAGCTAATGGGCGGGCTGAACATGGGCGAGGCTGTGATGATAGAGCTGGCAAAGCGGGGCGTAGGCAGGCAGGAGGCGCATGAGATTGTGAGGACCAGTGCCATGGAGGCCCGCGAGTCGGGCAGGCACATGAAGGAAGTACTGATGTCGCGGCCTGAGGTGACTGAGTTTATTAGTGCCGGGGAGATTGAAGGCGTTATGGACCCAGAGGGGTATATCGGGACTGCGGTGGAGCAGGTGGAGGCCGTGGTTGAGCGGTTGAGGGGAAAGCATTAATGCGAAAAGTGAGTGATGAAGTATAGTCTGCTGCATAACAATTAATAGAAAATTAACCGCAGATGAACGCGATAAACGCAGATACGATGCAGCAAATTTGCGTTAATTCTTTTACGATTGTGTCTTCGGGCATCGTTGGTCTCTTATCACGGGATATATAAAATCAGTGATATAAATGTATAAATATAATATGGCATAATCAAAAGATTAATAAGCCTTGAGTTTTGAAGATTTATCAAATATTCGGAAAATATCTTGAACGAAAGTGTCAGGATGATTTCAGGATTTGCGCAATTTTATAATTCGAATTCCAGTGTGGGATGCAAGATGAAAAATAAGCGCTGTTGTAGTGTATATTATTGCAAAGAATGTAAGAAGTAGCGGGAATAGCATAATTCTATCATAAAAGGGACGTTGCAAGGAACTGAAGCCAGCATGAACATTTTTAAAGAATATATTTCTGTTAATAAGCGGCAATTACAGCATCGTCTGGGAATATAATGCAAGCGACAAATCCGATCACTGGAAGAAGTACGATCCTGCAACACCCTTCGGAAACGACCTGATAAATATGGAACCCGGAAAAGGATACTGGATAATAATGACATCTGATGATATATTGTAAACTCTGGAATTATTTAATAAAATATTGGAGATTTAGAAATGAAAGAAAATATAAAAAGCATTAGAAAATTGTTAATAGTATTGTTAATATTAACTATAGGTATTCCAACTGCTTTAGGGACACCATTAACGCCTGCATATTATGGGGGCTACGCATATTTAAATGGTGTTTTAGTTCCAGACGATACAATCGTGAGTGTAGAAATTTATGATTTAGGATTGGAAGTTGGAAATACAACTACTGCATTAAACTCATTAGGGTATAATTATAATTTTGAATTAACAATGGATGACCCCGACACATTATCAGAAATTGAAGGTGCAAAAAGCGGGGATAAATTAACTTTTAAAATAAATGGAATTGATTGCTCTATACCAGAACCTGGAAATATAATGGTTACTGAAGAACTGGGTGGAATTCTTGATCTTTATGTTACAACCCCTGATACCACAGCACCAACCGTAACCGATAACACTCCAACCGGAACAGACATTCCAGTAACGACCGTGATAACAGTTACGTTTGATGAATCGATGAATACGTCATCCGTAGAAGATGCGTTCTCAACCGATCCTTTAGTTGCAGGAACGTTTGGCTGGGATGGCGATATGATGACCTTCACTCCATCTGCTGACCTTGCATACTCTACAACATACGATGTTACCATCGGAACAGGAGCGGAAGATCTGGCTGGCAATCCTCTTGAAACATACATCTGGGACTTTACTACAGGATCAGAATCAGACACCACAGCACCAACCGTGATCGGTAACACTCCAACCGGAACAGACGTTCAAGTAACGACTGTGATAACCGTTACGTTTGATGAGTCGATGAATACGTCATCCGTAGAATATGCGTTCTCAACCGATCATTTGGTTACAGGAACGTTCAGTTGGGATGGCGATACAATGACCTTCACTCCATCTGCTGACCTTGCATACTCTACAATGTATGAGGTTACCATCGGAACAGGAGCAGAAGATCTGGCTGACAATCCTTTGGCAGAGGCTTACATCTGGGACTTTACTACGGAAGTTGTACCAACTTCAAATAATCTTATCCAGAACCCTGGATTTGAATCGGGAACATCTCCGTGGATATTCTATACAAGCGAGACAGGTACTTTCAGTATGGCATCTCCTGGCTTTGAGGGGAGCAATGCTGCCAAACTTGCTTTGAACAATGGTGGTAAGAACATCCAGTTGTATCAAAAAGGGTTAACTCTGGAACCAGACACCCGCTATTGGTTAAGTTTTTCAGCTAAGTCGAACACCGGACATGATGTGAATGTGCGGTTGATCAAGCATGTTTCACCATATACCAACTATGGTTTGGACTTTACGACTGATCTTGACACGAACTGGCAGACCTTCACGACTGAATTTACCACGACTGGTTTTACAGATACAGTAAATGACGGACGTTTAATGTTCTGGCTCGCACCGTTCGCCGCATCAGGAGATACATACTTCATTGATGGCGTACGGTTGGAAAAAGTCGATTTTCAAGATACAACGCCTCCCACAGTTACCGGGAATGAACCGACAGGAACTAATGTTCCAGTATCTACGCAAATACATATGACTTTCAGCGAGATAATGGATCAAGCATCTGCCGAGTCAGCGTTCTCGACGTCTCCTGCAACTACTGGGAGCTTTAGATGGAATGGTAACATCATGACCTATACTCCGGATTCTGACCTGGCATCTGATACAACATATACTGTTACTGTTGGCACAGGTGCCATGGATCTGCCAGACAATAATATGCTAGTTGAGCATACCTGGGATTTCACAACGGAAGTTATCCGGAACCCTGGATTTGAATCGGGAACATCTCCATGGTTATTCTATACCAATGGGATAGGCACGTTCTTGAATGATGCTTCTGGTGATGGGAGTCCCCATGCCGGCCATATTACGATTTCTCAGGAAGGAAGCAATGTTCAACTTTATCAGCCGGATCTGGTACTTGAGCCAAATACTCTGTATCATCTGAGCTTTAAGGCCTATTCCAATAGTGGTCATGACTTATCCATTTCACTACATAAGCACGGTTCTCCGTATACTAATTATGGATTATCGAACTATGTGGTTAACCTTGGTACTTCATGGAGTGAATATTCAACCCAGTTTACTACTTCCGGGTTTTCCGGAACCGTGAATGATGGTCGTTTAAGGTTCTGGTTGTCACCTTATGATGCTATTGGAGATCAATATTTCATTGACGATGTTATTCTCGTAAAGGGACAGGGCAGCCTGATCGATGAACTGACAGAGATCGACTCCTTCCACCCTCCGGCGGCCAATGATCCGAGAAACATGATGTATAACGAATGGCACTACTTCAATGTGATCGATGAAGAAGAGGGGCTTTCCTTGATGACCACATTGAAACTAAGCGGTGATATCTACGATCCCTATAATAGTTTGGCTACGATTGTATTTAGTTATTCCACACCGGATGGTGAAAAATTTATCGGGGATATTTACCCGATAACTCCGGATCAAGTGGAATTTTCAAGTGAAACACCCGATCTTAGAATCTACAGCAGTACGGTCACGCTGACCGATGAAGGATACCATGTACATGTCGAATCCGCTGATAGCCAGACGGTTTTTAATGCCATGTTTAAGCCATTTACCGAGCCAGCCCCGTTTTTTATTGCACCATATAAGCAGCCTCATGAGCCGGACAGGATTATCAACTGGCTGGTTGCATCGCCAAAGATGAAAGTAAATGGTACACTTACTACCAGTAAAGGAACGGCGCAGGAAAAGACACACACTCTGAAAAATGCAAGAGGTTACCATGATCACAACTGGGGCTACTGGCTGTGGCAGGACGATATCGGATGGGACTGGGGACAGGCGAGCGAGAGCAAGAATCACCTGGATGGAAATGATGTGGGTAAATATGCGTTTTGCTTTGGGAACGTTACCGATAATAAGCATACCGAATCAAGAGGGGCTGTCCTGAATATATGGGAGAATGAAAAGATAATTGCAGGATTCGAGAATGAGACGATCCAAATCCAGCACTATAATATGACCACACTACCTCAAATACCTGAACTCCAGAACAATTCGTTCCCACTGGTTACAGTCCTCAATGCCAATGATGGTGAGAACACCATGAGTATCAGCTTTATCACCGAAGACGTCACCCCGCTTCCAGTACTGGTCGGAGTTGACAAATATTTGGTAATATGGGAATTGACCGGGACCTATGTGGTTAGTGGATATATAGATGGAAAACCTGTTTCGTACACATCGAAAGGATTTATGGAATATGTGGCATGAGGAATAGAACCGATAGAAGGAACCCTTAATACTTACTTGGAGGAATTGGTCTTTGAGGGTCTTCTTGATCATAGCACTACTGGTGTTATTTTCAGGATGTATATCCAACTAATCTGATAAAGAGACCCTGATAGAAGGGGAGACCATAATGAAACAAATCTCAATATCTTCAGATGCCTTTAAAGCCGGTACCAGCCTGCCAGTCGAACACACCTGCGATGGGGAGGACCGCTCCCCTGCATTATCATGGGACACCGTCCCCGCAGGCACTCGGTCCATCGCCCTGATAGTTGACGACCCGGACGCCCCCGGCAAAACCTGGGTCCACTGGGTGATCTACAATATACCTGCCGACAGCACGGGACTGACCCTGGGTGTGCCCAAGAACAAAAGCCTGGACGACGGCAGCCTGCAGGGTAATAACGACTTTGGCAGGATTGGCTATAACGGACCCTGCCCGCCGCCGGGCAAGGTACACAGGTATTTCTTCAAGGTATATGCCCTGGATACTACGCTCAGCTTAAAGAGCGGTGCCACCAAATCCCTTCTTGAGGATGCAATGTCAGGGCACATCCTGACACAGGGAGAGATTGTCGGGAAATACGGGCGCTGATTGATTGTGACCATCATATCCTAAAGGTATCTTCCTAACCAGATGGACTGATACCTATCCCCCGGTATTCCATATACTGGCTGCTCATCCTTGTGCCGCTGTACCTGCGCCTGGCATAAAAAAACAGGGGACTTAACATCCCCTGACTACTATTTTTCATTGATAAAAGTTACATTTAAATATATCATTATGATGATATGATTTTTAAC
>Ga0255428_1044_pt1 | contig 33076 bp, 28 predicted proteins | sample ANMaggSSYBR02J13_FD_182654 | JGI IMG/M metagenome (GOLD analysis project Ga0255428, IMG submission 182654) | Sediment cell enrichment communities from methane seep in Santa Monica Basin, California, United Staets - ANME aggregate JGI... | ecosystem: Environmental > Aquatic > Marine > Cold seeps >... | reverse complement strand
ACTCTTATCTTCTCTTTGTGGAGGCAATTTGATTCGGCTACCACTTCATTGACTAAGGTTTGTTTGAGGCACTGGCAAACGGCCTATGGCATCCTCTACCAGACTGCCCAGGTAAAGCATCCCATCATGCTCCTCAACACTTGATATCTGAACATACGACCCCGACAGATCTTGCAGATTATGGATAACACGACCATCCATATCCAACCCTAATACGAAACCGTCGTTTTTCGGGGCGTTTACTGACTCGGGCAGACGCATGAAGATCTTTCTTATGAAAGGTTGCGGGAGTATGGAATCCATATCCTTGCGACTTTCGGGGCCTTGTATTAGCGCCAGCCAGAAAATGTCTTTGCCGTTAGAAGAGATGCCATCCGGGAAACCCGGCAAATTGTCAATGAAGATATCAGATTCACCTTTTTTGGGTCCGGTAAGCCAGTAGCGCTGCACCCGATACTTCCCCATCTCTGCAACTAGAACAAAAGATTGATCCGGGCTAACCGCAACGCCATTGGCAAAATAAAGCTTATCGAGCACCAGTCGTGTAGTCTTACTGCTTGGGTCATAGGCAAGCAAGCGGCCATTGGGCCGGTGCTCCATCAAGTCTGCCATGGATTCTGCCCCAGTGAACTTCAACGATGCATCACTGAAGTAGATTGTATCATCGGCAGCAATATCAACATCATTAGTGAGCCGGAACGGGACGCCACCCTGCTCAGTGCTAAGAACTGTGATCGAACAATCCTGGGTAATTGAAAGCAATCCTTTATAAGCGTCGCACACCACAAGATTGCCAGCGGCATCAAAGTGAAGCCCCAATGGCACCCCACATGTGTCGGCAAAGACTTCGTATTGGCTGCCATCAGCTTGAAATCTCAAGATTCGACCGTCCTGCATACCGCTATAGATTCTGCCTTGACTATCTATGGCAACATCTTCCGGACCAACGCCCGCTCCCACTCCAATTTTTTCTATGGTGGCCAGACGAGTGTTGGGTTCATAAATCCCTGTTTGGGCCGGTGCCTCAGGTGGTGTCCAGGCAGCAGGGTCAATGGAAACCGGCCAAAACAGCAGGTAAATCAGGAACAAAACCACTATCGCTAAGAAACCAATCAATATCTTACGCCACATCAAAATTTCCCCTTGACATCTTTCAGATTATATTTGTATTAAATGTTACGATTTTTTTTGCAGGTTTCCAAACGCTTCCCGAGCATGAACCCGCCATTTCGCAGCCCCAACCTCCCCCACCACCCGGAATGAAATTCCAGAGCATCCCTTTTTTAGTTTGATAGCTTCTGTTGGTATCCTTTTCCTGATCTCTGGCATTTTATATATTCTTCCAAAACTAAGGACACTTTCAGAGCTACCCCCGAGCCTTTAACCGTTATATGGTAGAGCAGGGTATGACAGGAATCCAAAAAAAAGTCACATACCTCGGACTTAAGTATCGAGGCCTGTAAATAATACTCCTCCCCATCTATTTCCCATTCAGTCCGTCAATGTCCATATTAATTTTCATAACTTCCCACAACATACTAGGTGGAACCTATTCTTATAAAAATATTCCCATCCCCCGCCAAAAAATAATAATCTACACACCCACCACATATTCACTCCTTAAATCCCATAAAAAACCAAATATACCACCAGAACTAATTTTAAACCCATTCAGGTGATTCATTGAACCCCATAGAGGCGCACGCCTTCACAAAACAATTCGGCAAACTCACAGCCGTAAACAACCTCGACCTCTGGATAGCACAGGGCGAGTTCTTCGGCATCCTCGGCCCCAACGGCGCAGGCAAAACACTGAATATGCATGCACTCATACATTAGTAATTTTATATAATTAATCTACTAAAAATTTAAAAATTGTAGCAGCTAGCTAATACAGTTAGCAGTAAAACCGTACCACTCAAGCCCGCTCACCATTCGGTTAAACAATTCCCCGGGCGCTTTCAAACCTTTGCCCCCTTTTGGCACTGTCTGGAATTCCAATTATTTCCTGCGTTCAATGACACTCTCGCAGTACGGGTCGCCGCTGCACATTCTCTTGTTGAACTGCTGGGTAAACCCTGGGTTAAGGTTCTCAACAACCGATTTGCAGAACGTCTGGCATCCAGTGAGTGCCACTATCTGCGGATCGAGCCCCATCTCCACTGCCCTGTTGAGATTGGGACACTGTGTTACCTCCCCCACGGTCCTGTCGTCGCCCTCTTTTGTGGTCTCTCCCTTGAACTCAGGGCCATAGAGGATTGTTATAATGATCCCGAAGGTTTCATTGATCTCCCTGGCATTGCCTGTTGGCAGTCCAAGGGCGGATGCAAGGTTCCTGAATTCCTCCCCTGCTTCAATATAGATGGGGCGTTCTATCTCGTCATACTTCTCACCAATTGCTTCCCTGAAGGCAATATCATAGGCGAATGGGATTGCACTTGCTGCCCTGGCTGCAACCTCCCATCTTTGCTCTGCAGGAATATCTTCTATGCTTACCATCTTTTCAGCATCCCACTTTATACTGTATGTTTTGATGGGGCTTTAAAGCCTCAATAATAATATGATTTTTAGTGGTGTAAGTACCTTTTGGTGCGAGAATTTTTAGTTATGGGGAGGGGGTAAATACAATTTCCTGATCAAGTGCAGAGAGTTCGCCGTTATCGTAATGTACTCGATTTCATCAGCAGGACATTCGATCTGTTTGCTTAAGATCATGTTCAAACCGAAGCCGAACGAATAAAATTAAAAGATGTTCTATCAATTCATCTATTGAAACGCCTGCTTGGTTCAATATGCTCTTGAGAGTGGATTTTTTAATAGGATTATTCAAAGTAACAGTAACAGTTGAATCTCCTCTCTGCATAAACACATGGCTTCCCCTTTGCCGTACAATAATAAAGCCCATCTTATTCAAAGATTTGATGATTTTTTTGCCAGACACAGAAGGAAGTTTAGGCACTGGCTACTTCCACCTTAAAAACTTCTGTATACGAACGGGCTTGTTCCTGCATGACTTCAAGAACCAGTTTAATTGCCTCATTAATGTTTTCCAAAGCTTTTTCTTTGGTATCTCCTTCGCTTATTGCAGCAGGAAGTTCAAGACATTGGACAGTATATCCACCTTCGTCTGATTCTTCGAGTTTTACAGTGAATTGCATGTTCAATAGTTGGATTTGTAGTTGCTTAAATATAGCACAACGGATCTATTCCAAAAAAATAATTTCTCTTTAGCTGATAATTTGCGCTGTCTTCAACAATTGATAATTGATGTTTTGCTATATTTTACATGACGAAAATTGCTTATTCATCCAAAAACCCTCTCGACCATATTACCGATCCTACCTCGAATATGCGCTGGAGATCAACAAAGCCCTGTTCGCGCCACCCTCTAATGGATTAAGGAGCATCTCATTGCATTTTTTGCTATAATCCCAAACCCTTACGCTTATCGTCGATCACATCGAATATCATTTCTGCTGCCTTTACCGGATCAGTCTCAACTGCAAACTTGCCACCGACAATATCCTCTGCACCTGCTGTTAAAAGCTCCACAACATTTGAACTTCCCATAATCGCCGGAGGAACTCCAAGAAGCGTGAATATTCCTGATGCAACTGCATAAGTCCCTATGCTGACAGCCTTCTCGCTCATCCATTCGGGCGCTGCCGCTGCAACTGGAAGGTCTGATATGTCAACACCAAGCTCGTTTGCAATAGAGGCTACAACAACGAGTATCCTGCTTATATCAACACAGGAGCCCATGTGAAGAACAGGTGGTATCCCAAGCGATCTGCAGAGAGATTTTAAACCTTCTCCTGCCATATCTGCCGCATCAGGGAGTAGAAGCCCTGCTTTTGCACATGCAATTGCACTACATCCTGTTTCAACCACAAGAATATCCTTCTTGATCAGCGCCTTTGTCATCTCAACATGGTTCTTATCATGCACCACCTTTGGGTTGTTACACCCGACAAGAGCAGCAATCCCCCTGATCTTCCCTTCTTTTATCGCATCGATCAACGGTGTTAAACTTCCACCAAGTGCCGCAATGATCGCTTCAGCACTAAATCCTGCCATCATATCTAATGGATCTGATGGTATCAACACCCTCCCAGGATTACGATTTTTAAAGTTTAAAATTGCCCGTTTTACAATTCCCTTTGCGATATCAAATCCATTCTCCTCATCAAACTCAATATGCTCGGCGCTTGGGAATTTCGCCTTCGGTGAAGTTGAGATAAGGAGCGTGTGATAACACTTTGCAACATCTCCAAGTGATGGCATGATACACTGCACGTCTACAACCATCGCCTCAACGGCTCCTGTTACGATTGCAAGCTCCTGGTCAAGGAAATTTCCAGCAACAGGAATACCATGTCTCATTAAAAGCTCATTTGCGGTACAGCACATCCCACAGAGATTGATACCGGTAGCTCCTTCCATCTTTGCAAGTCCCACAAGTTCCGGGTCATTTACTGCGAGTGCAAGCATCTCAGAGAGGATCGGCTCATGCCCGTGCAACACGATGTTGACCTCCTTCTCATTTAGCACCCCGAGATTCACCTTCGATGTTACAGGTTTTGGTGTTCCAAAAAGGACATCAGAAAGCTCTGTCGCAATCATGGAGCCTCCCCAGCCATCTGATAAGGATGTCCTGAGTCCATGAAGGATGAGGTTCGCATAGTCGTTATCAACCCCTATGTGGGTTCGATGCATCATCTCAACGATCTCTCTATCGACTCCCCTTGGAATGATTCCAAGGTCTTTCCAGAGCTTCTGTCTAACCTCTGGTGCACGCTCAACGAACTGCAACCTGCCCTTTACCATCCCAAACTCGTCAAGAACTGCGAGTGCAAGCTCTTTTGCAATCACATGTTTATCTTTACCCGTAGTCTCGATCCCAAACTCTGCTGCAAGAGCCTTTAATTTCACCTCATCCTTGATCTCATATCCCGATGCTTTATTCTCTGCTGTTAGGAGCAAGGTGTGAGCTATATCCCTGCCGTGATCCGAGTGTGCCGCAGCACCTGCTGCGATCGCCCTTGAAAGGTTTCTTGCAACGAGTGTATCATAGCCAGCTCCACAGACTCCTTTGTTGGCTTTCGCTGCATGGGGACCTACCCTGAGATATATCGGCAGCGAGGGGTGGGTAAGCCTGCAGGGACCCATTGTGCAGTTCTTACAGCAGATTCCAAGCTCGCCGAAGTTGCATTTGTCTCCCTGCTTTTCAAAACGGTCCCAGACAAGTTCAACTTCGTCCCTCTTTGCTTTATCTATGAGGGGTTTTGCAGATTCATCAATCGTCTTTTCTGATACCATAATATTTCACATCCTTGCAGCATATATTTTAATTTTTTGTTTTTTACCAGTTGTTTCCACTAAGCTCCGTCCTAGCCGCACCACACTTGGGATAAAATCCAGGGCATCCACGAACTGTCGGATGTGTATTTTTTGCATCTCTTATCACAAGCGGTTTAAGTATAACGTGTTTGGGGTTACCTAAGTCGGCAACCCCGTATTATGCGGTGTGGCGGAAACCATAGATATATTGCGTTTAGCCATTGCACCCTTACGGACGTAATCAGGGATTAGGTTCGATGCGATAGAGGACGTTAGCAATGTCGCCCGTGACGTATATCACACCTGATGAGCCAACTGCCACGCCGTTGAATATCCACGTAGGCGGATAACCCTCTGCACCCTGAGCGCCCAGCTCAAGCCCTTCTGCTACGGTGCTGACCATGCCTGTCTCAAGGTCGATGGACGAAACACGTCCGACTCCCGTCTCAACGACCAGCAGGTTTCCGTCCGGCGCTACCGCAAGCCCTTCCGGGGCAGATAAGCCTGTCGCCACCGGTTTTGGCTCTGAAAGAAGTTCACCGCCTGCCACGATCTGAAGCACCATACCTGTAGCCCAATCGCTGACCCACAGGTCATCGTTGGTCGCTGCCAATCCCACCGGCAGAGTGAGTCCATCTGCAGAATCTGCGAGAATAACACGCCCCTCATCGCTTGTCCGGGTGACACGACATGCTCCGGCTTCGAATCCTAGTTCGACGACAATAAGATCGCCCTGGAATCGTACCGCGTTTATCGGCACTGCAAAGTCCAGGTACTCCTCCAGTACCTCACGTGTCTCAGGACTCCAGACCTGAACAGTATTGGAAAAGACCGATGACAAGACCAGGTTATCACCATCAGGAGAAACCGTCTCTGGACTCGTGATGCCGGGCATTCCAATGTAGTTTCGCTCGGTACTCCTCTCTTCGCCTGTCAGCCCGTCGAACTCACGAAGGGTAAAGAGGTCCGCCACAAATACGGAGTCGCCGTCGGAACGGGGTAGCACGGCGACGCCGCTGCCAGCTGCGATCATGCCGCCCGGACTCACGGTCCGCGTTGTGCCATCGGCGAGGACCTCGAAGATGGAGCCGTCCTGACCATGCGAGACGAACAGTCTATCATGCGAGTCGAACGCAAGGTTATCCAACCCGGACGGCAACCGGGCAATCACCTCTTTTCTCCCGGTCTCTGCCTCAACACGCAGGATCTCGCCTTCATAATAGTCGGCAACGTGCAGACGACCCTCTGAGTCGAACTTCACAGCTGCCGGATTACTGAAGCCATCAGCCACCGTGGTGATCGTGCCATTGTTCACATCGACGCGCACCACCTCGCCTTTGGTCCAGATCGGACCGTATATGAATCCATCAGGTCCAAAGTCCATGCCGTTTAAGAAACCCAGATCCTCAGCGATCAAGCGAGGCGGATTAACGAGGTTGGGATCAAGTTCGTACAGCGCGTCACCCATAAAATCCAGGGCAACAAACAGGCGACCATCATCAGAGAACGTAATTGGGTTGACGCCGGGCGCAACGAACTGGCTGGTGCAGACACCGTCCGGCGATAGCCTGCCCACTTCGCCGGTCAGAAACGATGTCCAGTACAGCGAGCCGTCAGGTCCGAAGATGAGATCGTCCGGTCCTTCCACACCCATATCGGGACCAATCCTATCCAGTATCTCGCCTGTTTCCGGGTCCATAACCACAATCTCCCTGCCTACAATAGAGGTAATGTGCAACTGGTCTTTACTGTCAAAGATGATGCCTGCGGCACCATCGATGGGCGATCCCTGCACGAGAACCTTTATGGCTTCTTGCTTCTCATCGTCCGATGGCTCTATGCAGCCTGAGACGATGAGCCCCAGAACCGCCAAGAGCATCGTAACATACAATAGTCTTTTCATTGATGTTCTCCTCTTGTTTTTCTATTTCGTCCGTCAATGTATCAAAATACTGAATATACATGCATTCGAATATCACCATACCACTCAAGCCAGCTCACTATTCTGTTAAACAATTCCCAGGCCGCTTTCAAACCTTTGCCCCCTTTTTGGCACAATCTGGAATTCCAATTATTTCCTGCGTTCAATGACCATCTCACAGTACGGGTCGCCGCCGCACATGCTCTTGTTGACCTGCATGGTAAACCCTGGATTAAGGTTCTCTATAGCCGATTTGTGGTAGGTCTGGCATCCACTGAGTGCCACTATCTTCGGATCAAGCCCCATCTCCACTACCCTGTTGAGTATGGGACACTGTGTTGTCTTCCCCACGGTCCTGTCATCGCCTTCTTCTGTGGTCTCGCCCTTGAACTCAGGTCCATAGAGGATTGTCATAATAATCCCGAAGGTCTCATCGATTTCCCTGGCATTGCCTGTTGGCAGTCCAAGGGCAGATGCAAGGTTCTTGATTTCCTTCCCTGCTTCAATATAGATGGGCCGTTCAATCTCATCATATTTTTCACCAATTGCTTCCCTGAAGGCAATATCATAGGCGAATGGAATTGCACTTGCTGCCATGGCTGCAATCTCCCACCTTTGTTCTGCAGGAATATCTTCTATGCTTACCACCTTTCAAACCTCCCAATTTGTACTGTATGTTATAATGGGGCTTTAAAGCCTCAATAATATATAATTATTAATGATGTAAGTACTTTTTGGTGCGAGAATTTGTAGTTTTTTGTGGGGTAAATAAATTTCCTGATACAAAGAGTGCATTGTGGAGCATTAACACAGCAAACGATAAACAGCTTATTTGATTAAACATTTTAAAAAAGCTAAGAAGAGCAATTATGCAGTTACTAAAAAAAATGTGTGTGGTTTCCCACACACTTAACTGTGTCAATGAGGATTTAATCCGTTTAATGAGGGCCATAATACGGTCTACTACCGTCTATAACATAATTGAAGTTACCATTGCACTCAATCATTGTTGCAATTATTATTGCAATTATTATCGCACTCATTATTGTACGCATTATTGCATTCATTATTGCATTCATTATTGCATTCATTATTGCATTCATTATTGCATTCATTATTGCATTCATTATTGCATTCATTATTGTACGCATTATTGTACGCATTATTGTACGCATTATTGTACGCATTATTGCACTCATTATTGCACTCATTAGCAGCGAATGCAGATCCTGTTGAACCCAGTGCTAATGCAAGGACCAGCAATACTCCAATAATTGTTCTAATTTTCATCAATTATCACCTCCTTTATATTCCGTTGAACAACTAAATTATAGTGGAAGATCGAATCACTTAAGCATACTTTCGGTTCAATAAATTTAAATCATCCATTTCACTTCAAAAACAAACAAAAGCCTTCAAAATAGTCTTAATCACTTTATTAAACTTCAACGCAAAATATCTATATATTTATATAATTAATAAATATATACATATATCATTATTCATGTTTCCTGGGTCCGGAGAGTCTGGAATGTGAAACAGGGTGCCGACTATGAATGTGATTCCTGCCTCCTCCTGCAAGGGTGGCTGTGTGTGGGTGGATATGCGCCGGGGTTGGGTTGGGGGAGTTGTATTCAGTTGTTTGCGGTGGATTATCACTATGATTTTTAAATATATAAATTATGTAATAAATACAACATCTAATCTGCGTAAATCTGTGTAAATCTGCGTCTAAAAAAGAATGAAAACCTGCCCCCCATCCCTTCTTCAGCTCTCACGCCGCCCCCTTTTACCTCCACTCTGCCCGAGTGCCCTTCCCGATCTGCTCCGGTCGCTCTTGTGGTGAGGGGAGTGGCAGGCGCTTTTCAGGTGCCTATGAATGAATACGGATCAATGCCCGGACCTGATCAATAAATTGCAGGATTTGAATGGATATATTTATAAGGTCTAAAAAGAAAATTAATTTACTTTTATAGGAAGTAGGAGGAATAAAGATTGGTGGGAACTATTTCAATCTTCATCGGAGTAATTCTAATAATAATTCTAGGTATATGGTTTTTAGGTGAGAGGTGGAGACCTTTACGTCCTTCGACCTGGAAATTCATGAAAGAGGCAGGTTTGCGGAGGATCCTCAATCTTCAAGCCTTTCATGGATATATCTATGCCCGCTGGACAAATCAATATGTTAACCTCCTCATTAACAAAATCCTTCCCCGGTTGAGTCCAGTAAGAAAAATTTGGTTATCAGAGCACTATCACGGCAAAATCCTTACACCTGAACAAGCCCATTCCATCATAACCAATGATAAAGATATTCCTTTGCATGATCTGGAACAGATTATCCCTTATCAAATAGCGCGAGATATCGTACTCAGGGGGCCGCCTGATGTAGCTGTTTATGAATGTTCCTGCCGCCATAATCATGAGAATCCCTGTCAGCCAACTCAGGTCTGTATGATCGTGGGTCAACCATTTGTAGATTTTATCTTGGAGCATAACCCAAAAAGCAGCCGCAAACTCACTCAAACGGAGGCTTTAGAACTCCTCCAATCCGAACATGAACGCGGGCACTTGCACACTGCCTGGTTTAAGGATGCTTGTATAGATCGCTTTTACTCCATCTGCAACTGCTGCAAGTGTTGTTGTGGGGGAATAGAAGCCATGGTGAAATATGATATCCCATCAATGGCCTCTTCGGGTTACGTAGCGCAGTTAGATAATGATATTTGCACTGCCTGTGGCACATGCATAGATGTATGTCCTTTTAGTGCTCTCTCTGAAAATGAAATATGTGTTGCTGTAGATTGGGAACTATGTATGGGTTGTGGAATATGCGTAGAACTGTGCCCCAACGAAGCTATATCGTTGGCACGTGATGAGAAGAAAGGTGTACCGTTGGATGTACGATTGTTAGCTTGATGCATGATTTTTATTTTACATCAATCTTGACATTTCTGCCGCCCCCTTCTCGTCTCCACTCTACCCGGGTGCCTGTTCAGATCTGCTCCACTCGTCCTTGTGGTGTGGAGGCTGTCATGTACTTTTATGGTGCCACATGGATGCATGGGTGTTCGGCGGTCCGGGGGTGCGAAGTGAATGTTATGTTTGTTAGCTGCCGGCGTCTGTTAAAATATATAATATAAGAAATGCATTCGATTGCCCCCTACCCCTGCCACCACAGCCCGTCAGGGCGGCATGTGGCAGCCAAACTTGTGGATTAGTGTGACTTTGAACCACCGAGGATCAGAATGTGCAGAGCATTTTTACCCCTCTCGCTGTTCCTTTGCTCACTGGACCCGGGGCTATAACGACAGGAATAGTACTTTTCCATGCTGCAAATGGAACTACAAATAAAATCCTCCTCTTCTTAGATATTGGTCTGGTGTTCCTGATTTCATATTTTATTCTATCCAGGTCCGAAAAGGCATTTGAAATCTTGGGTAAAACGGGAACGATGGTTATTGTAAGGATTATGGGTCTGCTTCTGGCAGCCATAGCAGTCCAGTTTTTAATAGCAGGAGTTGAAGAAGCAATAAAAGGTATAATTTAACAGATGTTTACCAGGTCAAAGCTATTCCTTTTTTAAGTTTATTTTGATTTCGTTACATTAAATGACTCCCAACGCCCATCCTTTTTTCCACTCCCTGCCACCCCCTTTCTGTTCACTCATACAGGGTGACCCTCTTGATTTGCTCCGCCCGCTCTTGTGGTGTGGGGGCAGGCAGAGGCTTGTGTAGTTCCTCGTGTATAAATGCGTATCATTTGCCCGGACTTAATCAACAAAACATGCTAACTGCACTTTTAGCTAAAACTAAAAGATAGTCCTGTCAAGTTTAGGAACTGTTATTAATGGAAAGAGATAAATAAAAATTAATAATATCATAGAATATTAAAAAAGAACACCAAACAGGAGTGTCAATCTATGGACATGGAGCTAAAAGAACGATTCATAAGACAATGGAAAAAGTATTTTAATAATGCAGAGCTTCCCATCATCTTCTATTACACCGATGAAAAAGGGCACGCTGAACTGGAGGCTCCCGGTTCTTTATCCAGGTGCGTAATAAATACGCTGTCAAAGGTGCGTAAGGGCACTTCATTGTGTTTCAACAGCGACTCAATCGGTTGCCCGGGTGGTAAAAAATATCTGGGATTTTCAGATAAAATTATGCCCAACTTCGAATTCTTCCTTTCCTGCGGAATCCAAGGTGAGCTTGAGGGTGAAAGATATAAGAAATCACCAGAAATTGTAAAGGAATTATACCAAAACATCCCTTCTTTCAGTGCTCCATCCCGTTTCATAGTGTTCAAACGATGGGATCGTATTGAAGAATCAGATGAGCCAGATGTGGTTATCTTCTATGCCAGACCAGACGTCCTCTCAGGTCTTTTCACTTTGACAGGTTTTGATGCACCAGAGGTGGACGGGGTACGTTCACCTTTTGGTGCAGGTTGTTCTACCATCGTACAGTATCCATATCTTGAGATTGATTCTGATCAACCTAAAGGTATTATTGGGATGTTTGATGTCTCTGCGCGGCCTTTTGTGGGTAAGAATGAACTCACATTAGCTATTCCCATGAAAAAATTCATGAAAATGGTTGAAAATATGGAAGAAAGTTTTTTAATCACAGAATCATGGGAAAAGGTGAAAAAGAGAATTGATATTTCGGGTAATCGGGACTGATGACATAACAAGAATAAGCTGTAGGAATATATTTTTGATATCGATGCCTCAAAATCCGTGTTTACCAGAGTAAATCTATGTCTCATGAATAATGAAATCCAGTCCCTACCCCTTCTTTGGCTCTCCCACCGCCCACTTCTCGCCTTCAATCTGCCCGTGTGCCCGTCTAGCTCTGCTCTATCTGCCCTTTTGGTGATGGGACTGGCAGGCGCTTTCCGATGCCTTGTGGATGCATGGGTCTACGGTGATCCTGGACTACGGAATGGATGTTGTGTTTTTTTATTAGCTGTCGGCAGCTGTTAAAATATATTATTTATGAAATACTACACCGCAAAGAACGCTAAGGATGCAAAGCCATGGCAGTAGAATCACTTGCGGTCTTAGCGCCCTTTGCGGTGGACCAAATATTGAAAACCAGCCCACTTCCAGCATCATGCACCGCCCCCCACCTACAGAACGGACCGCAAGCAGGCACCCCAAAAGCTCCCGCGTCCCGGTCATGGGATAAGGACCGAAGGAGTGCCTAAATAAAACCGCATACTTATTATATAATTACATTAAGTTATATGCATGTAATGAAATCAATATCACTTTTAGTTGAGGTGTGCATATAGCAAGCACTAATAACGAAATAGAAAAACGCTTATGGGAAGCTGCTGACGAGCTCCGTGCCAATTCCAAACTAAAATCATCCGAATATTCAACACCCGTATTAGGTCTGATCTTTCTTCGCTACGCCGACCATAAATTCACCATAGCCAGGCAGGAATTAGAAGGCAAGAGCACCGGCCGCCGCACAATCAGCAAAGCCGATTATCAAGCCCGAGGTGTATTATATCTCCCGGAAGCTGCCCGATTCTCGACATTACTCAATCTTCCTGAAGGGGAGGATATTGGTAAAGCCATCAATGATGCCATGCGTGCCATCGAAGCTGATAATGAAGAACTGAAAGGCATCCTGCCAAAGACCTACAACCATCTGGAAAATGACACATTATTCACATTATTGAAGACCTTCAACTCCATAGCTATGGACATTGAGGGAGATGTTTTTGGCAAGATCTACGAATATTTCTTAGGCAAATTTGCCATGAGTGAGGGGCAGAAAGGCGGTGAGTTTTTCACCCCTACATCTGTTGTGAAACTCATAGTTGAGATTATTGAACCCTTCCACGGGCGCATCTTTGACCCTGCCTGCGGTTCAGGCGGTATGTTCGTACAGAGTGCCCGCTTTGTGGAAAACCACAAGGCAAACCCAAACTCTGAGATCAGTATTTATGGTGAGGAAAAAACAGCAGAGACTGTCCGGCTCTGCAAGATGAACCTGGCTGTTCACGGCCTTTCAGGTGATATACGTGAGGGGAACTCATATTATGAGGATATCCACAATACTGTGGGAAAGTTCGATTTTGTGATGTCTAATCCTCCTTTTAATGTGAATAAAATTGATAAGGAGCGGATAAAGGATGACCCCCGCTTCCCATTCGGTATGCCTACACCTGATAATGGGAATTATATCTGGGTCCAGATATTCTACAGTGCATTAAATCAAGGAGGTCGAGCTGGTTTTGTGATGGCAAACTCTGCTAGTGATGCCAGGGGAACTGAACTGGAGATCAGGAAGAAGATCATAGAAGCGGGAGAGGTAGATGTGATGGTAGCAGTGGGCTCCAATTTCTTCAGTACTGTCACGCTGCCATGTACACTCTGGTTCTTTGATAAGGGAAAAAAGGATACTGACAGGCAGGATACGGTTCTGTTCCTTGACGCACGGCATATCTTCAAACAGGTTGATCGTGCCCATCGTGAATTTACTCCTGAACAAATTCAGTATCTGGCATATATAGTCCGGCTTTACCGCGGTGAAAAAGTAGAAGATTTTATCCATCATATTGATTCAGCTATCGATTATTTGAGAAATTACGAAATATCAGATGAACAAAAAAAGAGGGAGATCTTAGAGAGGCTTTCCATTGCTGAAGCACTTAGATCTCAGTGGCAGGAGCAATTCGAAGGAAACATGTATCAGGATATTTTAGGTCTGTGCAGAGTAGCTACACTTTCAGATATCGAGGCACAGGGATGGAGTTTGAATCCAGGGCGGTATGTAGGTGTAGCTGAGCGTGAGGAGGATGATTTTGATTTTTACGAGCTGCTTGAGGAGCTGAATGAGGAGCTTGAAGTGCTGAATGTTGAGGCGAAGGGGCTGGAAGATAGGATTGCTGAGAATGTTGAGAAGCTGTTGGAGGGGGTGGACTGATGACTGCGTGCGGATTTAGAGGAAATAAACCGCAGATGAATACAGATGAACACAGTTATGAACCCGTAAAGGATTATGGGGGTTTATTCGTTCATCTGTTATTTTCCGTGATAGGATTTAATAATCCGATACACCGCAAAGAGCGCAAAGCAAAGCTGCATTGCAGAACACGGATGACATGGGTCGGACAGATTTTCACGGATACGTGCACATCCGCGCAATCCGTTTTCCATCATGTTTGGTCATCTCTGAAAAACCCAGAATCTGAAACAGAGTTGTCTGAGTTTATCCGCGTTAATCCATGGTTTTTTCATGATGTGGATTTTCAAAATTATGACGCACTGCGTCACGAATCGACATCGATAAATTATATCCTGCCGCTTGAAGGTGTGTGATTATGACTGGAAAAGATGTGACCTTGGCAGGTAATTCTTCTCAGATTTTGTATGACCAGATACGGCGGGTTTTACTCGATTCGCAAAGGAATGTTTCACATGCAGTAAATACTGCAATGGTCCATGCGTATTTTGAGGTTGGACGTTTAATTGTTGAGGATGAACAACATGGTGAAGCCCGGGCAGAATATGGGAAAGAAACATTAACGCATCTCTCGAAACGTTTGACTTCGGAATTTGGTAGAGGTTTTTCACGCCAGAATTTACAAAATATGAAACAGTTTTACCTTTGTTTTCAGAATTGCCATACACTGTCTGGCAAATTGAGCTGGTCTCATTACATTCTTCTTATGCGTTTGGATGATGAACAGGCGCGAAAATTTTACTTAAGAGAGGTGGAAATAGAAAACTGGTCTGTGCGGGAACTGGATAGACAGATAAACTCCTTGCTTTTCGAACGGCTGGCACTTAGCCGGGATAAGAAGCAAGTGAAGGATCTGGCTGAACTGGGGCAAATCCTTGAATCTCCTATAGACATGGTCAAGGACCCGTATGTTCTCGAATTTTTGGGATTACATGAGCAAGCAACGTACACCGAGAAAGAGCTTGAGACTACGCTCATCGACAATCTGCAAAGTTTTTTACTTGAATTGGGAAAGGGTTTTACTTTTGTTTCACGCCAGAAACGTATGACATTGGATGCAGAACATTTCTATGTCGATCTGGTCTTTTACAATCGCTTACTTCGTTGTTTTGTGTTGATAGATCTGAAAATCGGGAAGCTTAAGCATCAGGATTTGGGTCAGATGCAGATGTATGTAAATTATTTTGACCGAGAAGTCCGGGCAAAGGATGAAGAACGAACGATTGGCATTATTCTCTGCCACGATAAGAAAGAGACCATAGCTCGTTATACTCTACCTGACAATAATACACAGATATTCGCTTCGAAATATAAACTGTACCTGCCCACCGAAGATGAGCTTATCCGAGAGGTTGACGAGGTAGCAAAGAAGCTGGAGGGAGTGGAGAAATGACTGTATGCGGGTTTTTAGACAAGGAACCGCAGATGAACGCAGATGAACGCGGATATAATCCCGTGACGTATATCAGCGCAGTTCACCGCAAAGCACAGCCGCATTGCGGAACACGGATTGGACGGATTGGACGGATTTTCACGGATACTGTTAATCCGTGCGCATCCGCGTCATCCGTGTTCCATCACGTTTGCTTTTCTCTGAAAAAACCGGCACCTGAAACAGAGGTATCTGCATTTATCCGCGTTCACGTGCGGTTTTTGAAGATTGCACCTACAATGCAGGGTACGAATGGGGAGGCAGAGTGATGGTGAAAGATATTATTCCCAATAACTATGTCGTTCTACTGAATGAAATAAAACAGCTAATCCGAACGACTCAATATGAGGCGCTGAAAGCCGTCAATAAAGAACTGATCTCGCTTTATTGGGACATCGGGCGGATGATCGTTGAACGACAGAAAAAGGAGAAGTGGGGCAAATCGGTGGTGGAACGACTTGCAAATGATTTACGTACAGAATTCCCTGGTATTCAGGGATTCTCGGCACGTAACATCTGGTACATGCGCAATTTTCATGTGACATACGCCCAAAATGAAAAACTGCAACCACTGGTTGCAGAAATTGGATGGACGCACAATTTGATTATAATGGAGAGATGCAAAGACTATCTGGAGCGCGAATTCTATATCCGCATGACCCGGAAATTCGGGTGGACCAAGAACGTTTTGATACACAAGATTGAGAACCAGACCTATGAAAAAACCCTGCTCAACCAGAATAATTCTAAACGAACCTTACCTGTTGAAATAAGCAGCCAGGCTAAACTTGCAGTTAAGGATGAGTACACCTTTGATTTTCTGGAACTTGGTGATGAACACAGCGAGCGCCAGTTAGAGCAGGCGATTTTTTCTAAGATCGAGCCTTTCCTGCACGAGATGGGCGGGGTGTTTTCTTTTATTGGCAGCCAGTACCGGCTGGAGGTCAGCGATAAGGAATATTTCATTGACCTTTTGCTGTATCATCGTCACCTGAAGTGCCTGATAGCACTTGAACTGAAGATTGGGGAGTTTATCCCTGAGTATGTGGGTAAGATGCAGTTTTACCTGGCTGCGCTGGATGATACTGTCAGGATGGAGGATGAAAAGCCCTCTATTGGTATTATCCTGTGCAAATCCAGGGATAAAACTATTGTTGAGTATGCACTGAGAGAGTCGAATAAGCCTATTGGTGTGGGTGCTTATCGGATGGTTTCTACTCTGCCAAAGGAACTGGAAGGGGAACTTCCTGCACCTGAGCAGATTGCAAAGCTGTTGGAAGGGGTGGAGTTATGATCGAAACAATGCCTTTATCCCAATTTGTCGAAATAAATCCGAAAATTAAGCTAATAAAAGGTACTGAATATCCATTTGTTGAGATGAATATTGTAACTCCTGGCTGCCGTTATATTTCATCTGTCCACAAGCGAAATTATAATGGAGGTGGCGCAAAGTTTCGAGCTGGGGACACTTTATTCGCTCGAATTACACCATGCCTTGAAAATGGCAAGATCGCTCAATTTTTTGGAAAAAATGGTGAAATTGGATTTGGATCTACTGAGTTTTTTGTATTTCGATATAAAGAAGGAATTTCAGATCCCGGATACGTTTTTTATCTTGCAAATTCGGATATTGTTCGAAAGCCAGCAGAAAAAAGTATGTTTGGCGCTTCAGGAAGACAACGTGCTGATCTCGCCTCAATTAAAGACTTAGAAATTCCAGCTCCCCCTCTCCCCATCCAGCGCAAAATCGCCGCCATCCTCTCCGCCTACGACGACCTCATCGAGAACAACACGCGGCGCATCAAGATTCTGGAAGAGATGGCGCAGGCGCTCTACCGCGAGTGGTTTATGAAGTTCAGGTTTCCGGGGCATGAGAAGGTGAAGATGGTGGAGTCGGAGCTGGGGATGGTACCTGAGGGGTGGGAAGTAAAGAATGTATTTGATCTAGCCGATGTAGCTTATGGAATACCATTGAAGTCTAAGAATTTTTCGATTGAAAAAGAAGGGACGCCAGTAATTCGAATAAGAGATATTCCAAATGGTGAAACAAAGACATTCACTACAGAAGAAGCAGATGAAAAATATGTAGTTGAAAATGGTGATATTCTTGTTGGAATGGATGGTGACTTCCACATGAATATATGGTCAGGTGGACGTGCATACCAAAATCAACGAGTAGCACGATTTAAATCGAAGGGATTACTAGGAAATTATTATTTATTTTTATCACTTATTGAACCAATCCTTTTTTTTGATTCGACTATTGTTGGTACTACTGTAGCTCATTTGGGAGACAAGCACATTAAAACTATTAAAATACTACTACCTAGTGAAAAAATATTAGAACTAGCTATTGAAGAAATTGAACCATTAGCAATAATGCAATTAAACCTTAAATTAAAAAATCGCAACCTCCGCCGCACCCGCGACCTACTGCTGCCGAAGCTTATCTCAGGCGAGGTGGACGTGGAGAATATCGATATGCAGATGCCGAATAATGGAGGAGCATGAAAATCAAAATCGTAGGAACCGAAGACAAAACAAAAGGCAGGCTTTATAAGATCGAAGTTGCAGCCAAAACAGTTGAACTTCTACTTACATGGCACTCATTAGACCGCATAGCTATATGGGATTTAAACCCTGAACAGGTTCTTGAGACTTTGCTATTTCCGGAAGAAGTTGTGACCGGTCATAATAACAGATTTATTGCTCATAAAAGATATAATGGACATATAATTAGAGCAGTCTATGAATATGAACTTAATTTACCAGTTCTTGTAACGGTATATTATCCAACAGCGAAAAGATACTTTAAAGGAGGTAGAAACTTTGCAGATAAAGTACTCCCCTGATGCAGATGCATTGATAATACGACTCAGAGAAGGTAAACCCGTGGATTCTGTTGACCTTGCTGAGGGGATTATCGCGCATTACTCAAAAGACAAGAAGATACTTGAGATAGAAATTCTGGATGCCTCAACGGTTGTGCAAATGAGTGAATTGAATGTGTCGCTAAAGGGTGCACAGGCCGCAGTGGTGGCTTGATACTTTAATTGATGTCTGAAAAATGACATTCTGGCACACCACCTACACCATAACCCCTTCTACAACTGCCGCCCTCATGCAGATCGAAGCTGACCGGACTGTGGTGGAACAAACAACTCTCCCCCTGGCGGTTCGGGAAGAACTGCGCCGCCGTGCTCGCGACCTGACTGCTACCAAAGCTGATTTCGGGTGAAGTAGATGTGGACAATCTTGATATCAAAACTCTTGGGATAGAAACATGAAAATATATGGTATGGACTTTACCAGTGCTCCGCGCAGGAAGAAGCCTATCACCTATACAGAATGCACACTTGAAAACGGCATTCTAAGAGTTAATAACTTAAGATCTCTTGAAAATTTTGACCAATTTGAAGACTTTCTCGATATTGAAGGTGAATGGATATTGGGAATTGACTTTCCCTTCAGCCTGCCGAGAAAGTTGATCACCAATCTGGAATTACCTATTTCATGGGAAGGCTATGTTGAGATCATAGCCAAAATGGATAAACAAGGATTTGAGAACATGCTGACTCAATATTGTCATTCCCGCCCAAAGGGAGATAAACACCATTTCAGAGTAACTGACAAAAAAGCGAAATCCTGCAGCCCCATGACATTATACGGTACTCCGGTTGGAAAAATGTTCTATCAGGGAGCACCTCGACTTCTAAAGTCCAGAGTAAGCATACTTCCAAGCCGCCCCACAAATGGGAGCAGGATTGTGGTAGAAGCCTATCCAAAACTTGTCGCCATGAAGTGGATCGGCAAGCGCGGATACAAAAATGATACCAAAAAGAAGCAATCAGATGAGCAGAAGATCGCTCGCAGTGAAATTGTACGCAGGCTATGCTCAGGAGAACTTCGAGACTACTATGGATTCGACATCGAATTGAGTGAGAAATTAAAGGTTGCTCTTATTGAAGACCCCACTGGCGATAATCTGGATGCTTTACTTTGTGCCGTTCAAACTGGGTGGGCTTATAAACAGCGAGATCAAGGATATGGGATTCCATCAGACTGCGATCAGCTTGAGGGATGGATAGTAGATCCTGATTTGCTATACTGAGGACAATTCAATAAAGTAGATATATATATAAAAAATAACAATAGTGTTATCTGAAAATAAATAGAGATTGTCGGAAAAGTACCTGTAAAGCGCCTAAATTGAAACTTCCAGAAATATTGTTTAACCTAAATCACTATGCTGCGCCCGGTCAAGTTTATACATTAAAGCTGAAATATTCGAAAATAAGGCTTTTCCGACAATCTCAAATAGTTTAAAATTGAAGGGTAAATTGAGAAATGCTAAATGACTATTCAGAAGACAATCTTGTTGAACAACCCGCTATTGCTCTATTTGCCGGATTAGGGTGGGAAACAGAAAACTGTTTCTATGAAAAGTTCGGTGAGAATAGCACATTTGGTCGCGAGACATCCAGCGAAGTAGTGCTGTTACCCCGATTACGTTCGGCATTGGAACGATTAAATCCTGCCCTCCCTAAAGAAGCCATTGAACTAGCTATTGAAGAACTGGTACGGGATAGAAGCATTATGAGCCCTGCCAATGCCAACCGCGAAATATATCAATTATTTAAAAATGGAGTCAAAGTCTCATTTCAGGATAGTGAGAATGAGGAAATTGTAGAAACTGTTCAGGTCATTGACTGGAATGAACCGCTCAATAATAACTTCTTCCTTGCTTCACAGTTCTGGGTGTCAGGTGATATGTATAAGCGCCGGGCCGATCTTGTGGGTTTTGTCAATGGACTACCCCTCGTATTCATTGAACTCAAAGCATCCCACAGGCGCTTAGAACATGCGTATCAGGATAACCTGCGCGACTACAAATCAACCATACCCCAGATCTTCTGGTATAATGCGCTCATTATTCTTTCCAATGGCAGTTTTAGCAAGATCGGCAGTATGTCTGCTGCCTGGGAGCACTTTGCAGACTGGAAAAAGATTAACAGCGAAGGGGAAGAGGGTATTATTTCACTGGATACCATGATCCGTGGGACATGTGAACCTTCCCGCCTGCTGGATATCATAGAGAACTTTACCATTTTCAGTGAGGTCAGCGGCGGTCTTGCAAAATTCGTTGCAAAGAACCATCAATACCTGGGTGTGAACAATGCCACTGAAGCGCTATTACAGATTAAAGAGAATCAGGGGAAACTGGGAGTTTTCTGGCATACACAGGGAAGCGGGAAGAGCTATTCAATGATCTTCTTTTCCCAGAAGGTACTGCGCAAAATTCCCGGAAACTATACCTTTGTTATGATAACCGACAGGCAGGAACTTGACGACCAGATCTATAAGAATTTTGCAAATACAGGTATTGTAACAGAAGAACACGTACAGGCCACAAGTGGCAAGCACTTGCAGCAGCTTCTGAGTGAAGACCACCGGTTCATTTTCACTTTGATCCAGAAATTCCGGACCGATAAAGATGAAACCTACCCCGAAATCTCAGATCGGGATGATATCATAGTAATCACTGACGAAGCACACCGCAGTCAGTACGATATACTTGCCACCAATATGCGCAATGCCCTTCCCAAAGCAGCTTTCATTGCCTTTACCGGTACACCTCTTATCGTTGGCGAAGAGAAAACAAAAGAAGTTTTCGGGGATTATATCAGCATCTATGATTTCAAACAATCGGTAGAGGACGGGGCTACAGTACCGCTGTATTATGAAAATCGCATTCCTGAACTCCAGCTTACTAATAAAGACCTCAATAAAGACCTGGAATGCTTGATAGAAGAAGCAGAATTGGATGAAGAACAGGAAAAGAAAGTAGCCCGGGAATTTGCCAGGGAATATCATTTAATCACAAGAAACGACCGGCTTGAGAAAATCGCAGAAGATATTGTTGCACATTTCATGGGCCGCGGGACTACTGGCAAGGCAATGGTCATTTCCATAGATAAAGCCACTGCGGTAAAGATGTATGATAAAGTGCAGGAGTACTGGCAAAAATATCTCAACGAACTTGAGTCTGGGCCGGTCCCCTCGTACGAAAGTGAAAGAAATGAACACCTGGCCAGAATCAAATTCATGAAAGAGACCGACATGGCAGTAGTGGTATCCCAGGAACAGAATGAAATTGAAACCTTCAAAGAAAAGGGATTGGATATTGCCCCACATAGAAGGCGGATAGTAAATGAAGACCTGGATAAAAAATTCAAGGACCCGGATGATCCCTTGCGCATTGTATTTGTCTGTGCTATGTGGATGACCGGTTTTGATGTCCCCTCCTGTTCCACCATCTATCTCGACAAACCCATGCGCAACCATACATTAATGCAAACCATTGCCAGGGCGAACCGCGTCTTTGGAGACAAATTAAATGGTCTGATAGTGGATTATATCGGAGTATTTCGGAATCTGGAAAAAGCTTTGGCGATCTATGGATCAGCAGCAGGTGGAAAAACCAAAGAGGGCGAAACTCCGGTAATGGATAAAAGTGAGCTTGTTAAGTACCTGAAACAGGCGATCAATGAAACCATAGAATTTTGTAAAAAACGGGGTATAAACCTGACTCAAATTCAAGCTGTTGATGGTTTTAAAAGGGTGAAATTGCTTGATAATGCTGTTGAAGCAATTTTAGTTAATGATGATTCGAAGAAAAAATACCTGTCATTGTCAGTGAACGTAGCCAAAATATACAGAGCGATTCTCCCCGATCCAGCCGCAAATGAGTTTGGACCCAGCCAAAAACTCATTACTATAATAGCTGCAAAAATTCGTTCCCTGGCACCAAAAGCAGATATTTCAGATATTATGGGTGAAGTTGAGGAATTATTAGATCAGTCAATTGCTACAGAAGGATATATCATCCAAGATCCATCTGAACAATCTGATGTAAGCAAATACCTGGATTTAAGCCAGATTAATTTTGAAGCATTGAAGGAAGCTTTTGAAAAAGGCCATCAACGGATCGAAACAGAAAAATTAAGAGCTTCAATTGAAAATAAATTGGCACAATTGGTTCATTTAAATAAAAGTAGGATGGATTATCTGGAGAAGTTCCAGGAAATGATTGATGAGTATAATTCCGGCTCACATAATGTGGAGTTTTTTTTCACTAAACTAATGGCTTTTGCACAAGAACTAAATGCAGAAGAAAAACGGGGAATTGTTGAAAAACTTAGCGAAGAGGAACTCGCAATATTTGATCTATTGACCAGGCCAGAAATGACTTTGGGCAAGAAAGAGGAATTACAGGTTAAAAGAGTCGCACAGAAGCTTTTGGAAACTCTTAAAGAAGAGATGTTTGTGCTGGATTGGCGTAAAAGGCAGCAATCCCGGGCTGCGGTCCTTGTATCCATTGAAGAAACTTTAAATATTCTGCCTCGAATTTATACTCCAGAGTTATTTCAAAATAAGTGTGATTTAGTATATCAGCACGTATATGACTCGTATTTTGGGCCTAAACAAAGTATTTACGCTCTTGCTGATTGAAGCATCAACTGAAACTTATTTGATTTACTAAACGCACTCCTCCCCCCACCAAACTCTTATCATCCCCCATATTTCAATTACCCCCAGGGCCTCGCTAGGGGTTATCACCCGCGGCAAGTATGACAGATGTCTGCCGGACACCGTCTATACTTATCAATAAAGATGCTGAAATCAAGATAATACAAAAATGGATACAAGAGGCAACAAGAGGCAACAAGAGGCAACAAGAGGCAACAAGAGGCAATAAAATAACCCAAACTCAATTATTTCCTAACGTAAAAACGAATATCAATTTAACTTAACCCCAGTAATACTCGTAATATTATTCTCCTGCATGGAAACACCGATCGTCCTTTCAGCCGCCTGCACCATGGGCTTTCGCAGACTCACCACAATGAACTGGGCATTCTCCTTGGCCTTTTTCACTCTATGTGCCACCTTTTCCGCATTAGAACCATCCAGGAACATGTCGATCTCATCAAAAGCATAGAACGGCGCCGGCCTGAACTGCTGGATCGAAAATATCAACGCCAGTGCGGTCAGGCTCTTCTCCCCGCCACTCAAAGCCTCCATACGCTGCAGGTTCTTGTCCTTTGGCTGGACCTTCATAGTAAGCCCGCCTGAAAATGGGTCATCAGGGTTCTCAAGCTCCAGTTCTCCCGGACCGTCTGACAGCTCAGTGAAAATACTCTTAAAATGATAATTAATACCATCAAAACAATCCATAAACGCCTGTTTCTTCATCTGCTCATACTTGTAAATACGCTCCAGAATCTCCTCACGTTCATGGTCCAGGATATCACGACGGCTGCGCAGGTCATTACTGCGCCGTTCCACTTCTTCATATTCCTCAATAGCCCGCATGTTCACAGGTTCCAGTGAGTTCATTGTCCTGGTAATGGAAGCGATCCTTGTCCGGACCTCCTCCTGTGTTGGTACATCCTCACTCAGTTCCACACACCTCTCCTCAACCTCAATCTTAAACTCCTTCACCTGCTCTGCAAGAGTATCCCGCGTAGCATTCAAAGCCATTAATTGACGCCGGGAATTCTCAAGCTTGACCTTGATCTCGCCGTGCTGTTTCTGCCACGATGCATATTCCATCTGGATATTCTCCCTGGCTTTTCGCATATCTGCCAGTTCCACATCCAGTTCCTGCTCCCGCTTCAGCTTATCCTCAAGAGAATATTCCATTTCAGTAATTCCACTCTGCAACTGCTGTATCTTGGATCGAAGTTCATCCTTCCTGCCATCCAGTTCTGACAGCCTGATCCTGATCTCCTCAACCCTTTCATCGGCATACTTCAGTTCAGTGGTAAAGTTATTGATATTAGCCTCGATATCCCGCTCACGGTTCTCAAGCCTCTTGATCTCATCCTCGATGCGCTGTGCCTGCTCATTCAACTCAGGCACCTGTGAGCCTTTCAACTGTTCTTCCAGTTCCCCTGCCCTGGCCGCAAGTCCTGTAATATCCTGCTCTACCTCTTGCTTATTGCCCTCTATATTCTCCATCTCTTCACGCAGTTCCTTTTTACCCGACTCGATCTCCTCAAGCTCTGCCTGTTTTTCGGTAATAAGCACTGTAAGCCTTTCACCCCTGCTGTTTATCTCCTCGATCGCCATCTGCTTTTTGGCAATCTCGGTCTCCACATCCCTCATTTCTTTCTGGACAGATGAGATATGCCCTTCCACTGTGTCCAGTTTGGTTATCAGCGTACTGCGCCGGGATTCATGTTCTGTGATCTGCTCTGCCAGTTTGGTTATCTTATCCTCTTCAGAAGCTGCAAAAGATAGTCCTCTCCTGGACAGGCTGCCGCCGGTCATGGCCCCGCTCTTCTCCACCACCTCGCCTTCCAGGGTGACCATACGAAGACCGCCCATTAATCGCCTTGCAGTAGCCAGGTCCTCCACGATCAGTGTATCCCTGAACACATAATGAAATGCAGCATCGAACTTCATGTCAAAATCAACTAAATTGATAGCATAATCTATCACACCAACCATATCGGAAATATCACGATATCCTGAAGGTGGCATCATCTTGTTCAGGGGCAAAAACGTGGCCCTGCCCCCCCGCTGGTGCTTGAGGAAGGATATGGCACGGGAGGCATCCTCATCAGTATCCACCACAATACCCTGCATACGGCCACCCGCTGCCACTTCCAGGGCAGTGGCATACTCCTGGTCCACCTTACCCAGTTGGGCGATGGTACCATAAATACCGGGCAACTCCCTCATATTCCTGGCCTTTAGTACCTTTTCTACAGCATTGCTATATCCTGATACTTCTTTTACTGCCCTGATCCTTGCCTCGGCTGTCATGTACTCCTGCTGCAGCTTACGCAGCTTCTCGTCCAGGTCCTTGAGCACACCCCTCATCTGGGAGCGGTTGGATTCCAGGTCATCAATATCATTGTTAAGGTCTTCAATCTGTTTGTTCAGGGCCTGGATCTCCTGCACCACATCCTCCCTGTCATCATCAGCGGACTTGATCTTGCGCCCGGAATCTTCTATCTCTTCTTCTATATCCTTTATCTCAGCACTGCGCCTCCGCATGGCATCAAGCAGTCGGTCCTCCTGGCGCATCAGTTCGTTCTTGCGATTACGGGACACTTCAAGGTCATGTCTCACGTTTGACAGTTCATCACGGGTCTGTACGAATTTCGAATCCACCTCTGCTATCCTGCTTCGAAGTACCAGCAACTGGGTATTCTGGTCCCCGATCTCACTGGTAATCCCCTCCTTGCGATGTCCCTCTTCCTCTATCTTTGAGGTTAGCTCGGCTGTATTCCCCTTGATGTTATCTATCTCGATAAGTCCTTTCCTGCGCTGGGAATCCAGGTCAGTTATCTCGGATTCAGTAAGTGTAATAGTGTTCTGGCTGACCGATATCTTTCCTTTGGTCTCCTCGATCTGCCGTTTTATTCCTATCTGCTCCTCTTCACCCATCTGGGTTATCTGTTCGTTCAGTTCCTTTAGACCTGACTCCAGTTCATCCATTTTCTCCTGTTTGGATTCAAGGAGTGATTCAAGTTCGGACTCGCCTTCCATCCTGGAACTGATCTCTTCCACTATCTTGTCAAACTCTTTTTGCGCATCCTTGAGCTTGGAGAGCAGCACGTAACCCTCATAGCGTACTTTTTCCTCCAGCAGGGTCTGGTACTTCAGTGCCTGATCCCGCTCACGCTGCAGTTTTTCACGCTGGCCATCCACCTCTGCCAGTATGATATCCACTCGCTCGATACGCTCTTTAACAATATCCAGCTCATTTATGGCATGGTCTTTCTTATTATCGAACTCGGCCACACCTGCTATTTCGTCGATTATCTTGCGCCGTTCTGTGGCTGTCATTTCCGTGATACGGGTAACATCACCCTGCATAACCACGTTATAGCCTTCAGGAGTTATCCCGGCCTTGGCAAGATAGTTATGGATCTCCCTTAGGGTGACCGCCTTATTATTGAAATAATAATAACTGTAATATCCCGAATTGGTCTGGCGCACTTTCCTTGTAATGATTATTTCGTCAGAATCCACTGGCATCTCGCGGTCCGAGTTATCGAACCGTATAACGACCTGGGCAAAATCCGGTTTTTTACCCCCGTCACCGTTAAATATCAGGTCTGTAAGTTTTTCTGCACGCAGAGTCCTTGAACTTGAAAGACCGAGACAAAAAAGTATCCCGTCCACAATATTGGACTTTCCACTCCCGTTGGGTCCCGATATCGTAGTAAAACCGTCATAGAAAGGTATCTTGATTTTCCTTCCAAAAGATTTGAAATTCTGGAATTCTATTTCTTTTATGTGCACCTAATACCTCATGATCGGTGTTTTTTCACTATTATTTTTTATATTCGATAACTACATCCTCATCTTCCCTGGCCTCTATAACAACTTCGCCTTTTCTGGTAGAGCCGGATGCAGAAGTTTTGGCAATTATGATGTCCTTTTCATCCTTTTTCCTAAGTGGAACTCTGCCCTCTTCACTTTCTGCAATGATAAACTGGGTTGAGGGTTCAGCTTTTTCTTCTTCAGTATATGGTTCTTCTCTGTGTACCTGTACACTGTCATGCCAGTCAGATAATTTCCCGGGATTTCCAGACTCGGTGGTTGGTGAGGCCTGATCTACCTTGTCGTCTTTAAGGTATTTATTTTTCATGTCCTGGATTATTATTTTTTGGTCAAGCAGTTCCTTCATGACCCCGTTATAGGACAGGGATATGTCCCTTAGCTTATTCTCAAGCACTGATATTCTTTTGTCAAAGTCCAAGTCTTCCTTCATGCCTTCACGAAGCTCTTCAACAATGGACTCTTTTATCGAATTCCTGAGTTCATTGATCTCACGTTCTTTCGCGACCAGCTTATGTTCAAGCCTTTCAACTAAAATATCCCTGTTTTCACTTATCACTGCAACCCCTCAATAATTAACCTCATATCCACTTTATTATTTGAGTCAAGTTACTAAAATAATTTGTGGTATTATTGTTATTATAAAGATAAAAGCTTATAATTATGTACCAATCGCTCTCTTGTCAGGGTGATACGCGTTTGCGGTCCCTGGGGAACAGTACAACATCCCTTATGTTGTCCACATCCAGCATGGTCATGAGCAGCCTCTCGGCCCCCAGGCCCCATCCCGAATGCGGCGGGATTCCGTACCTGAATGCTTTAAGGTAGAACTCAAACCCGTCAGGGTTTAGCCCCTGGTCCTGTATGCGCTTGCGCAGCATGTCGTGGTCATGCACACGCTGGGCACCTGAAGAGAGTTCCATGCGGGGGTGCATCATGTCAAAGGCCTTGGTCACTGTGGGTTCGTCCTCGTAGGGCTGGGTGTAGTAGGGCTTGATCTCGGTTGGCCAGTCCGTGATAAAGTAGTGTTCGCCGATGACCTTGCCTATGACCTTTTCAGCATTTGTGCTCAGGTCGTCGCCCCATTCCAGGAACTCCTTTGAGTTCTCGTTGTTGACCTCGATAGCCTCGTCGTAGGTCAGGCGCTTGAAGGGTGCTTTGGGGATAGTCAGTTCAATGCCTAGGGTCTTAAGGCTGGGTACGGCCCTTTCGGCAATCTTTTCATAAACATAAACGATGAGGTTCTCCAGTATTACCATTACGTCCTCATGGTCCATGAAACTGGCCTCGATATCGATACTGGTGGCTTCGTTCAGGTGCCGCCTGGTGTCGTGTTCTTCAGCTCTGAAAATGGGGCCTATCTCAAACACTTTGTCCATGCCGCCGCTCATCATGAGCTGCTTAAACAATTGTGGGCTCTGATTAAGGAAGGCCTCTGTATCGAAATAGGTGATCGGGAACAGTGCGGTGCCCCCCTCGGTAGCGGTTGCCACTACTTTTGGGGTGGTTATCTCAATAAATCCTTCATGCTCTAAAAATTCCCTTACGGCAGAGAGCATGTGGTGGCGGATGTGAAATACTGCCTGTGTCCTTGGCCTGCGCACGTCCATGAACCGGTTGTCCAGCCTGGTGTCCAGTTCTGCGTTCACCTTGCCTGTGGTATCCATAGGCAGCGGGGATTTGGCCGGGTTCAGCAGGTCGATCTTTATTGGGACCAGTTCGTAGCCGCCTGGGGCCTTGGACTCGGCCTTGACCTCGCCTTCAACCAGGACGACGGATTCGCGGCTGAGGGCTTTGGCGGTCTTAAGCACTTCGGGGTCGATTGTCTTTTTGAACAGGGTTATCTGGGCCATACCTTCCCTGTCCCTGAGGACAAGGAACATGATACCGCCAAGGTCGCGTATTTCGTGGACCCAGCCTGCGAGTTTTACTGTCTGGCCGTTCATTTCCGGGGTTACGTGTGATGTGTAGTGGGTTCTCCTGAATTCCATGTGTACACCTTGTATATGATTATGAAAATTTTATAGGATTTTGTTTCTTGATGTGTCTAATGTAATATTAAATTACGGTTTTGTTGTTAGCAAAAGAAGTGATGTAAGGATTGGCTGCCTTGTAAGTTACCGGTTTATAAGTCACAGGTTTATAGTATGCAAAAATCAAATATCCCGAACTCCATAGGCTCGCCTGACTCCCGCATCAACTCCAGCCCCCTCTATAAGGATAAGATTAAGGATAAGATACATGACGGGCAGTTGGGTCAGTAGCTTGTTGGCACCCTGTCCCTTTGCCATTTCTATCCTGTGTGTGGAATGATTAACAAGGAGATGTGGGGCAGAAGTATCTTGACCGGCAAGTGTACCAAACGCTTCGCAGTGAAACATATCATTCTATTCTGCGAACAATGGGCAAATTACCTTTAGAAGCTAAATTCAGGAGAAAATAACTCGTAAAAGAAATGAGCGACTCAGAGTGCAGGAATTTTGATAATTTTCGTCGAAGAATGGAAGAGCTTGGAGTTTTGACAAAGGAAGAAGCCAGTACATATAATACTAAAGATACAATCCACACATTTAAAGCTTGCAACAATTGATGTTATCGTGAAGCCCAGGCAGATGCTATAAACTCACATACGAATTTTGCGCCCAGAAGTGCGGTATTTCCGCTATCGAACCCGGGAGCGATCTCCACCAGGTCAAAACCAACAGACCGGGGGGCCAGTCGCCTGATAAGTGAAAGCACCTGCCTGTCAGTTAGTCCGAAGGGTTCGGGTGTACCTAGTGCAGGAGCATATGCCGGATCCAGGACATCCATATCCAGCGACAGGTATAGGTGACTTGTATCAAGGTCAATGTGCCTGGAAAGTTCTGCAAGAACATGTGGGATGCCTTTATCCTCTACAAGATCTGCCGGATAGTAGGTAATACCCCTGGACCGGGCAAGTGAGTATTCATCCCTGGTGCCGCTACGTATGCCTACGGATATATAATTGTCTGTAATGTCTTCGATGATACGGCGGCTCACACAGGCATGACTGTTAACCTGTTCCTCATATTCCTGACGCAGGTCAAAATGGGCATCCAGCACCACCACACCCAGGTCATTGAAATAGCTCTTTGATCCCCTGACACACGGCACCGTAAGGGAATGTTCACCACCCAGCATTATGGGTATCTTACCATCACTAAGGATGCCGGTTACCATTTCACCAACCGCAGCCTGGGCCTGTTCCACTGTGCAATTATCAGGTATGTCCACATCTCTTGCATTATAGAATGGTATGTCCACATCTCCCGCATCATGGAATGGTATGTCCACATCCCCAGCATCATGGAAGGGTATGTCAGCAAGGTCGATATCGAAGTAAGGGTTGTAGGTCTCAAAGTTATACGAAGCTTCGCGTATGGCATCAGGGGCAAGCCGGCTGCCATTCCTGAAAGAGGATGTACCGTCGAAAGGTGCACCGAAGATCACGAATTCAGCATCAGAATAATTAGAATCGGCATCCGCAAAAAAAAGTTCCCCACCCATGCGAACATTCCTGAAAAAAATTAAAAATAAAATACAGGCTCAGAGTCGCATATCGATTTTCATCTTCCCCATGGCAACCAGATACTGGACATCCTTTCCAACCTCGATCTTACCCTTATACTCATCCGGTAGGGTAAGCTCGATAGTGGAATAATCGCCCATGTCCATTAACTGTACCACATCACCAGAGATAGAGATAACCTGCCCGTTCTTCCTTTCCACAAGGGGAACGTAGATCTTCTGTGTAACAGGCGATATAATGGAACGCTTCTGGTTGTCAAATATGCCAACAGCGTCTACCCTGGCTTTGGCACTTCCGTGTTTTCCTGGTTTTGAATGTGAGAGTGATTTAATCACGCAGGGTTCATCATCGATTATAACATATCTTCCTTCTTTTAATGTACGGACTTCAGTCTGCTCTTTCATGGAATAAGTTCCTCCGATAAATAGACATTGCTAATATCACGAACTTAATATCGTTACGGCTTAAATATATATCGTAAATAATACGACTGGGTACATCCAGATGACCTGGGGAAGGGAAGCTACGTGTATATTCCCATTTCCCGTTCTTTCTCTGGTTTCACTTTCTCCCTGGCTTTCTTGATATGCTCTCACCTGTAACCCTGTGCTTTTGCATCTCTTGGGTAGGGGCAAATACAACCTACTGGCAGCAGCCGTCTTGATCTTTTTAATGGTCACCTTGTCATCGATACCCACACCCGCATTTCGCCTGATACTGCCATCGATCCTGATGACACTCCTTCCGGCATCCTCCGGGTATCCGGGCCAGTTGATAGCACCGGTTTCACGGCTTCCGAAAATGCCGATCACGTCACCTGTTTCCAGCCCCAGTTTTCCTACCTGTTCAATATCGAATCTGGCTATGCCTCTGTTTATATCCTGCTGCCTGGCCTCCTCTACCTTCAGGGTGACCTCTTTGACTTCCTCTGCCATGTATGATCCCAGCAGGAAATCGGTTATTCGACCCTGATCCTCTTGCCTTTTTGTTTTGTCTCACCTTTCAACTTAAAGGTAAGTTCCAGGACACCGTTGTTATATTTTGCCTTGGCACTGTCCGGGTCTATGGGCGACTCTGTTGGGATCTCCTTGTAATATTTACGGTCTTTTGTTTCGGCTTTTAGTGTTACCATATCCTCGGTAGCATCCACTTTGACGTCTTCTTTTGTAATGCCAGGCATCTCGGCAGTTATACACAGGTTGTTCTTTTCACTGTCAATGATGTTGCACGAGTATGGTTCTCTCACATCCCCGCTAATCATACCGGAAGCAGATGGCCTGATATTTCCAAACTGTTCTATATGGGGAATTCCATCAGGTCCTACTTTCATACTAAAACCATAGACCAACGGCTTTCCGGGTTCAAGGTCTGTCCTGGATTGGACTGTTCTGAGCATGCGCTCCAACATATCATTGATGTCTCCAAACTCCCTGTCAAATTCGTCAAATATATTCCATCTTGGATCTCTTCTTCTCCACATAACATTAACACCTCACACCCATTTTGGGTATTCAATTATTTGCAACCCAAGTTTCCCACCCAAAAATCAAAACCCACATCGTATGGCTGCATGCCTCTAAAAAATCTGCTATTTGTTGGTCGTAATATTCTTCATTTAATTCCCATCGATTTTAGATATCCCCTCCTCACAACGTTTTCGCTTTGAAACAACTCCAATATCGCTTTCTGCTGCGATTGAGGACTCATTAACTTGAGAAACTCGTCACCCGTACTCTCCACTGTTATTTTTCCGATTATCCCCTCTTTCAATACCTCATACACCTTTTGCGTACTTCTTACTCCAATATCAACTTCCTTCAAGCGGTTTGCGATCGTAATATCAAGCAGATACGAAAGTATGCATATTGTGTAATGCGCTCTTACATGTTTTAGCGTCCAGACATTGAACGGCTGTATCTTAATGAATGATTTCACGTCTTTGAACGCCAGTTCAATCTGATTCTTGTCTCTGTATGCACGAATCAAATCATCTTCTGTAAATCCGTTCTCATCATCCCCTTTACTCGGAGTATTTGTAACAATCGTCCATAAACCATCAATTCGCTCTGCTTTCTTAATTGCTTCCCTATTCCCATCCGTTTCTTTGGGAACAATGTGGAAGCTGTTAATTTCCCTCCCATCTGCTTTTATTATCTGAGGTTCGAGATCATAATCCACAAAGTTCATTGCTTTCATCGCTTTGAGCTGTTTGTCGATTCCGTTTTTCGTTTTGTCTCTGTTTCTGCTTTTTTTTGCTCTGGACAACGCTTCGTTTTCCTTGTTCAGATAGTCTTTTGCTCTCTGTATTAGTTCTTTACGGGATTTTCTCTGGTCTGTAAGCATTTCCGGGTTAAATATCAGGGCATAACGTCTGCCATCGACCGTTCCAAGGTTTTCATAGTATGTTGTGTCATCATATTTCCTGAACCCCATTTTAATTATCTGTTCAGTCATATTTTCTTCGTTGATCGATTCAAAACGCTCAA
>Ga0255428_1040_pt1 | contig 34793 bp, 25 predicted proteins | sample ANMaggSSYBR02J13_FD_182654 | JGI IMG/M metagenome (GOLD analysis project Ga0255428, IMG submission 182654) | Sediment cell enrichment communities from methane seep in Santa Monica Basin, California, United Staets - ANME aggregate JGI... | ecosystem: Environmental > Aquatic > Marine > Cold seeps >... | reverse complement strand
TAAATAATTGCACCAGTCCATATCCAGACTGAAAGGGATATCAGGCCTGACAAAGAGATCCAGAATGTATTGCAGATACTTGCCTTTCGCTTTTTTGATAAGATTTAATATCGTGTTATTCCACTCCCTGGTGCAAGCCTTGCGTAAGACTCGCTTCCAGACCAATATATCAATAATCTTTTCTCTTCCAGGATTGTATGTCTCGGTGAGCAGCTCCCCGAACCACGACACGAGACCGGGTTGTCCCCGTGTGACCTTATATACCTCAGCCACCACCTCCGTCTCTATTTCCTGGCCGGATTCTTCCCTGTACTGGCTGAAAAGGTCCCGCACTTCATTATTGGTGAAATTGGGTATTTGCAAAGACCTCTGAATGTTGAAGGGTGAGCCCCTGTCACTCTTAATGCCGAGTACGGCCCGGACTCCGATCAGGCCCAAACCATTAAGCAGGTAGCTGTCCTGCTTAAGATACATATCCCTGAATAAAGTTACCAATCGGTCAATGACCCCTGACGGGAGGCTGTCGAATTCGTCAATAAACAGGATTACCGGACGGTCGAACAGTCCGTGATTAATATAAAAAAGATCTTTAAAGCCCTCCCAGTCAACTGGTGATTCTATCTCCAGGCGGAAGGTTTCTTTCATAAGTTGCGGCACCTTATTCAGAAATGTTTCATCGGGATCACCTTCTTTTATCACCACACCCTGAACCGACATGGTGCCGACGATAAATCTATCGCCATAATGGTTTTCAATTTCCTTTTTCACCTGCCGCATCAGCCAGGTCTTGCCGGTCTGACGAGGTGCCCAAATTGTGAAATAATGACCGCCTTCTTCAGAATCACCGACAAGGCTTTCAAAACATGCCTTAATCAGGGCCTTACGAGGCACGGCAAAGTGCCTTTTCTCATTGACCGGCCCGTAAGAATGAAATCGTCTCATTGTTTTTTCCTCATTTCATGATATTTTTCAGAGTGGTTTAAATAAAATCCTTCGCAAAGTAAACAGCCCTGATTACTGCTCCGTCCTGCACATCCAGAGCAAAACTGTCATATAACCAGGTATTCACACCGGACGGACTATTAAAAATTGTGCGTGGCTCTCCATAAGTGGATATTATTTCTTGAACACTTATTTTACGTTTAACCGGACTTTCTACCAGCTCAACTGCGAAATCCATAATAAGAACCCGGATATTATTCCCGGAATAGCGCTCACCTGAAATGATCCCAAGTTCGATATCTCTTTTGGCGAGACCTGCTAATTGCTTTTCAGTTTTATCATCATAATCGCCAAGTTTTACCGGTGATGGCTCAATAAATTCCGGCGATGGCTTCTTTTTGCCGGCAATGGCTTCTTTTTCCATACCAAGGGCCTGTCTTGCAATATCGGCATAAACGCCTGTGGATTCAAGATTAAGAAATTCTTTCCAGTTCTCTTTTGCGGCCGCATTCCTTCCCCGCTCTAGCAAAAGCCTAGCCATGTTGTAGGCGGCATCGGAAAATTCATTGTTCTTTTTGACCACCTCTTTCAGAATATCGATTGCCTGTGCAAACATGTCCACCTTGATGGATGGGCCGAGTAAATACATGGCAACAGCCCTGTTGCTGAGTGCCCCGGCATCATCCTTTTTAAGCTTTAATGCCTCGTCCAGAACCGCCATGGCGCCTGAGTAGTTCCCTGCCATGATCATGGCAGATGAAAGATTTACCCGGGCAGGGATGTATGAGGTATCCTTTTCGCAGGCAGTCTTGAAATCCCTGATGGCATCCTGTATCTGCTCATTGAATCTCGCCATCTGCGGGCAAGCATCACCCCTTGTGGCTCCTTTCAGTGTAAAGCTTGCTGCCCTTGTCTCCGTATCCAGCACTGTAGCCAGTTTATATTGATATGCCCTGTTTCTGTCGCATTTTGCCAGGTAATTTATGGCCATCTGATAGTGAATGAGTCCCAGATTGTTATAGACCTCCCGGCAGGGAAATTTCTCTTTAAATGCCTCAAGAAAGATCAGGGCGTCTTCGTATCTGGCTAATTGATAAAGCCGCACACCAAAATAAAAGAGATCCAGAACATCCCTTACAGACTTTATGTTGGCCAACAGGAATTCAGCCCTTTGCTCTGGAGTGGGGTGTTGTTCGTCGCTGTAAGCGACCTTTCCCGTGATCTGGCTTACCCACTCTTTAAAAAAGTTTTTACCCTTTGTGTCCACAATGACCGCAGGATCATACCCGGCCATTGATGCGTAAATAATGCCGTAAGAATCAGCCTGGAGTTCTTTTTTTCTCACGATCTCCATGGAATGGACAGTACATTTAATATCCTCGGTTTTGAAAAGAAGTTCCCGGATTTCCATCTCGGCCTTTTTTCCGCTCCCGAACTTCTGCACGGCCTCAAATGCCGCAAAGTGCCAGAAGTCGTCTTTTGCCAGATGTGCCAGTTCATGCCCGAGGATAAATGCCAGTCGGGCATCCCCTGTTCTCTTATCCACATCCTGATAACACATCTCCATGGCCTTCTGGGTCAGCAAAACTGTGCCGTCTGGCAAACAGATGGCCCATGGATCCCCGACCTGGCGCAGTATTACAAGCTTTGGATACCTGTTTGCCCTTTTGTCCGCCGCGGCCAGAACATGATTAAAAACCGTTTTGACTCTTGCGACCAGGGGGTGTTCCTTTTCAGTCAATGCTCCGTAGTTATCCACCCACCATGCCCCATAATCTTTCTGTGATGATGCATAACAGGTAATAAGGGATGAAAACAGAAAAACAGCATTAACAAGTAGTATTATCGGCAATCTTTTCATGATGATTCTCCGTGAATGTGCAAAAGCATATCCGCATTTTATTTATTTTCGAGTCACGATTTGAGTGTCATTATTGTCGTAGTGCCGGTGCATCATTTTGCTCTCTATAACAATGGTGTTGAGCGTTATAGATCAGCCCCTCAGAGCGAAAGTAGCCGGCCCTAAGGCGGCATCTGATTTCATCATTTGCTTCGGACGGTAATAAAGATAAAATATCATTAAGGTTATCTAATATTTCTTTTGATTCTTTTTTTGAAAGCAGGCCAAAGGTTGCCTTCCATTTATTTCCTTTCTCTTCTTCTGTTAATGTCCATTCATAAACCATAAACTCCGTTCCATGTTTCAACTTTTCAAATGGCACCTTGATGCTACTGGACTTTGTAGTTTCCGAATAGACAATGTTATTGGTGTCTTCTTCCTTTATTTCCAAAAGAAAATATCGGCCATTCAAACCCCATTCAAACGTAATTGACTCCCCCATGGGCAGGATATCCGAACCATCCGGAGGCCACAGGCATTCGCACTTACGGCCTTTATTAACTGAAGATTTTCCGTTTCTAACCACCATTTTGATACCCTGACCAGGATTGCAAGAAGGATAAGCTGCCGATTTGAGGGCCTTCCAAAAATGGCTTATGGCTGCGCCGGCAATTGAAAGACCTTTTTTTTCAAAATCTGCCATATCTATTTTATAGCTGTTTTTCTTACGAACAATTTTACAATTAGGACATGTGAGTGTTACTGAAGCACCCTTTTTAATATCCAGGAAGGTGCCGGGGAGAATCGGTTCCATGATTCGCAGTTTCCTTGTTTCGGTCTCCTTTTTGTTTTTGCTTTCCCAATATACATCACCTTGCACATTTAAGACATAAACATATTTTTCCGGTGAACCTCCCCAAACAACAGGCATCAGAAATATAAAAGACATGGCAAATAGAATTGTAATAGAAATAATTATCCTCAATTTCATTTTGAAACCTCCCTTATATTTTTCATTCCTCAGCTATTTTTCCAAGTATCTGCTTTGCTGATTTAATATCTTGTTCTACTTTGCTGATCCAGCCATGAAATGTTACACCTGAAATCGTAGGGACAAAATCAAACCAGTGATAAGTGGTGGAAAACGTCAACATACTGGCTATTGATACAACAGGGATAAGGGTCGTAAAGCATATCACAGTAGCCCAGAAACGGGAGGTGAGTATGAAGATCAACGCAACAATGGTTCCAAGGAATATTTCTATGGCAAATGCCCACCAGCGGGCTGTATGCTTAATCAAATCTCCACTTATAATATTCTGAGTAATATTGGCAATCACTTCCATTCCAGCCATTGTGCCCACAGGGGTTATATAGAAATCTCTTTCATCATAGGAACCTCCCAATAAAACGATTTTGTCTTTTAACGCTAGAAAAATATTCTTTGTATTCTTTCCGGGAATACACTCATTATTTGCCAGGTTTCCATGCTGTGCCAGTATGTCATCAATATCTGTCTGCCATTGTTCAAAATATCTGTAATTACCGATAAAATTAGGGGTTATCCTGTTTCTATTATCCATGTGAATATGAACGGGAGTCTGATTTTTATCTCCTTGCAGGATAATATTGTGGTCATCCATATCAGAAAGGATTTTTTCAAGAGATTTCTGTGTGATTCCCAGATATGCAGACGCTATGGTTATTGGCAAATTGGGCACCGGAGGTGTAGACCTCTTCTCTTTTGAATCGCTGTTCTTTACCTTGTAAAATGCCTTCGCATGCCGGAAAACACTAATAAATCCAGCTCGTAACACAATGCATCTTCGTAAACTGATTCAAGATAACCAGGACCAAGTTCTTTGTATACTTCCCGTGCTGCACCTATGACTTTATAGCTCAAATTTTCATATAGTAAATTACTCATTGTTTATAATTTTCAGTGAAACTCCGTGTCGTTCCGTGGTGAACTTTTACCTTTTTCATAAATTGCTTTTATACACTTTCTTTTATCGGCACGGCAATCCCGGCTACCATCCAGATTACCTTGTCAGAACATGCCGCGACATTCTGGTTAACAATCCCCGCTGCATCCCTGAATAGTCTAGCAAGCCTGTTTTCCGGGACTATGCCTGTTCCAACTTCATTTGACACCATGATAACCGGGCACTGTGCGTCTTTAAGTGACCTGGTCAGACGCAAAGCTGCTTCAGATATATCCAGGTCATTATTATCCAGGATAAGATTGCTGATCCAGAGCGTCAGGCAATCTACAAGTATTAAATCACTTTTTCGGCTGTATTCAATTATTGCTTCCGGCAAACGGATTGGGACTTCTATGGTTGACCAGCTTTTGTCCCTTCCTTTCTTATGGTGCGCAACACGCATTTCCATTTCTTTATCTTTTGGAACACAAGTCGCAATAAAAATCCTTCTGTCTCCTGGAACCTGTCTTGCCAGTTCCAAGGCATATCTGCTCTTACCGCTCCTGCATCCGCCGATTACTAATACTATCTCTTTCACAGTACTGTCCTAATCCCTAATCCCTGCCCCCTGACACCTGACACCTGCCCCCACATGTTTTTGAGGTACAAGAGTTATTCGCGGAAATTCACCCAGCGGACTCTCATCAACCAGCAACCTGCATCCGTAGGTTGCCTCCAGTCTTTGCAAGGTAAGCACTTCCTGCGGCAGGCCAAGACTAACCGCCTGCCCCCTGTTCAGCAAAAGCAGCCGGTCTCCATACATTGCAGCAAGATTCAAATCATGAGATACCATAATAATGGTAATTCCTTTTTCCCGCTTCAACCTGTCCATCAAATCCATCACCTTTACCTGATGGGCAAGATCCAGTGATGCAGTAGGCTCATCCAGAAGTATAATCTGCGGTTCCTGGCAGATGGCTCTTGCTATAAAAACCCGCTGCCGTTCTCCCCCGCTAAGCTGGTTCAGCTTTCGATGCGCAAGATGCTCAACTTCGGTAAAATTCATAGCCTGTTTTGCAAGTTTAATATCCTCTTCCTTTTCCAGCCCAAACATTCCAAGATGGGGCGAACGCCCCATAAGAACCATCTCAGTTACGGAAAAAGGAAAATCAGCCGGAAACATCTGCGGGACAAAGGCAATTTTTTTTGCCAGATCCTTCCTGTTGTAGCTCTGTATGGAACGACCGAAAATCTCCACCCTGCCCTCTTGACAATTCAGGATTCCCGAAACCGCATTCATCAAAGTGGTCTTGCCAGACCCATTGGGGCCGATTATGATAAAAAAATCACCCTCGCGAACATTAAAGGAAAGATTCTTTAAAACAGGGTTGTCCCCGTAATAATAACTTATGTTCTTTATATCAACTGCCATATTTATTGTCTCAGGGAAACGTCAAAGTCAGTGCTAAATTGCTAATATCTAAGGCATTCCACCATGTTTTGAATTTTGAATTGTGGTCATTCGTATTTGTTTTGGATTTCGAGCTTCGTGCTTCGAATTTATTGAAAAATGAATAAGTAAGCAATTCTTGTGAATTCAGTAGGTTATCAGCTTAAATGACGTGACCCTGTTTATTGTCTGGATCTTTTTAACAGAAAAATAAAAATAGGCGCTCCTATCATGGCGGTGATCACACCCACAGGAATCTCTCCTTGATCGGGAAGAACTCTTGCCAGTAAATCACATAAAATCATATAAGCTCCTCCGCCAAGCACGCATGACGGAACAAGCACACGGTTATCGGGCCCCAGGACAAGACGAAAACCATGGGGTATGACCAGCCCGACAAACCCCAGAAGGCCGCAATGGCTTACAGTAGCGCTCACCATAAATGAAGTAACAACGAGGAGAGTCATTGTCACTAACTTTATATTTACTCCCATTGTCTGGGCCATTTCCTGCCCCATAAGAAGCAAATTCATAGAATGAGAAAGCAGGAAAAGAAGCAAAAAACAGGGGAAAAGCGTTGCGGCAAGTATTACTACCTGCCTGGTATCAGACATGGAAAGATCACCCATAAGCCAGAAAATAATATTGTGAAGCCTTGCGTCCTGAGTCATGGAAACAAGAAACATAATTATTGCCGAGCAAAAAGCATTTATCATCACTCCTGATAAAAGGAGTGAATCCTTTTTAAGAATTGATTGACCCGAAGACATCAGAACAATAAGCAAGAGCGTGGCAACACTTCCGGCAAATGCAGTAAATGCAACGCCGGGGAAGCGGGACAACCCCATCAGGATGCCGATTATGGCGCCCACTGCCGAACCTCCGGAAATTCCCAGAATGTATGGCTCGGCAAGAGGATTGCGGAGTAAAACCTGGAAGACAAGTCCCCCAAGGGAAAGAGTAGCCCCAACCAGAGCAGCCAGAATCACGCGGGGAAATCGGATTTCCCAGATTATGGCTTCTCTCATTGGATCTACAGATCTTTCCCCTGACAACAACTGAAAAATAGTCTTTAACTCGTTTCCAGTGGAACCAATTGAAATTCCCAGAAGCATTGTTACAATAAGGAAAAGTATCAACAGAAAAGAAACTGCAAAAAGACGTTTCAAAAGAAACGGTTTATTAGAAATCACTGCTATTCCTCAAGTTAGCGCACCTTCGGTGCGGACATAACTAAAGTGAGCTAAGGAACGTGGACGAATTAACTTCCTCAAGTAGGCGCACAGATTTGGGTCGAATTTGTTCGATCTCAGATCACAAAAGTTGAAGGAATAGCGAGCTATTTCAATATTTTTGTGATCTGAGACCGGACAAAGGCGGCCTGAAGCTGTGATGTATAGTTGGGGAAGTTATTTCGTCCACGTTCCTAAAGTATATTAAAGTGCCTAAAATTGAGGAATGCGCCTTCGGCGCTGCCAATTTTAATTTTTTTCCATACAACTTTGCTCGCTTTGTTTACGAAAGAATTACTGCCATTATACACCCCTGAAATCTACAATCAAGTCATTGATTTGCCAGTTGAGAAACCCCCACTGATTTTCATTACAGAAAAAGGGTATCTGGAATTGAAAAGTGAGGTGGGTTATTGGCAGGCCATGCATCAAAAAGCTTGTGAGAATTTTAAATAAAGAGGCAGTCAATCGGCAAGACCTTGAGGATATTGACAACGCTCCTAAACAACTGGAACTTCCTTTCCATGATATATAATATATTTCCCTGTTTCTTTGCTAAACAGCCAAATTCGATTCTCTAATTGCTTTCCAAAGATTTTTTCTTCTCTTGTGATCTATTTTCCATTTATCAATAACCTTTTGATAGGCCGATGGATTTTGTTCTTTTACAACTGCGAGCCACAGTGCATGCTCTTTATAAACCGACTTGTGGGCATGGGATGGATCCGGCAATAATTTCACTACATTCTGCTTCCAGCATTCTATAATAAGCAGTATAAATTGGTCAGCATGCATCTTTTTAAGCCATGCCTGCCGGCTAACAACAGACCCTTTATATCCGCTTGTACACATCGACACAATTTTGTACAAGTTATGGTGGCGCTTTTTAAGTCCATATATATCGCATATATCTCGGGTCAGGAGGGAGATGCATTTTTGTTGCTTCCGGAATTGAATTGAAGAATTCCGGCAGAAAGATTCCAGCCAGGTTTTTATTTTCTTGGCAAACCATTTTTCATTTTTTCCTTCATCCAAACCAGTCTCCATCAACCATCTAATCCAGCAATCATCAGACTCATTGTCATTCCTAAAACTATTCCCTAAATCAATGGTCAAAACAAATTGCTGCCACTGGCTGATAAGTTTTGCTGCCGTACTTGAGAAAGGATGATGGTTGATCTCCTGAAATACCTTTGTAACTGCATCCCAATGGTATGGGTTTTGATATGTAACAAGCTGTAACTTTAAGAGATCAGCTTTACTTGCCATATTTAATTTATCGGCAACCTGAATCCAATCTTGCAAAAGCTTGATAACTGTATCATCAGCAGAACCATAGCTATACATCAACAAAGAGATCAAAAGACATGTTTCAGGCTGCCAGTCTTCACGCGATTTTTGTCCGGCATAACTGACAATGATTTGCTCATAGACCTTTTCCGCTTCAGAATGATTATTCTTTTTCAATAGATCATCAATGAGAGGTAAACCGTAATGCCAGTTTTCATGGAGCAATGCCCGGCAAGTATCAAGATACGTGTCAGGATTAAAGATTTCGGAAAAGCTGTGATATATCTGATGCCATCGAGAACTGGACGAGTTGAGTTTTTCTTCCCATATCGAATTTGTGCGGTTAGAGGTAATATGCTCATAAACTTGTTTCTTATCGTCCTCAGGCAACGAGTCAAAAAAATCGGTAAAAGTATTTCTATCAAGCCCAATAAGGTTCAGTCCTTTTTCTATTTCAATCATCCTTTCAACAAACGTCGCGGCAGATTTTGAAGCAAGCCATTCCCACTTGAGCACACATTGCGTTACAGCACGGTTAAGATAACATCCTTCCTCATCTGCCCCCATCCACTCTGGATATTCATTTATATGGTACTCAATAGTTGAGAGTTCTTCCTCAAACAGATTATCGTCTTCAATTCCCAGTTTGTATATTTTGTCCAAAATGAGGAGTATCTTTTCCGCAACTTTGTCCAGATCAACAGCTAACGAGTACCCGTCAAAGTATGGCGCTTCCCAGTGATGTTCCTGCTCTGCATATCTCCCCTCCTCGTCGCCGACCTCATAGATAAGTTCCTTCCACTCATCCCAAAGCTGCTCCCATTCCTCTCTATATTTATCATCAGAGATAATTTCCTCTGGCGAAGACGTCTGAGAGAAAACTAATCGAGAAAGCGTTGTAGCAACGTCTTTATTCAGTTTGTGCAAAAGATCGTCTATTTTCCGGCTGCCCCACAAGTCAAATATAGCATCCAGCATATGGGCAATCTGGTCCTTTGTCATAGCTTCCATAAGCCTGTAACCAATAGTCTTGGATTTCATTTGACCTCCTTTTAGGAATTGATTTGTTACCACACCTGTTCAGTTTCGTCAAAGAGGGAGGCAGGGCAATCATGATTACTGCTGAAAAAATTTACAGAGAAATTTTAGAGATGCCGCTAAAAGAAAGGGAAAAGTTATTTGCTGTGATAGCAAGGCGCAGCATCAAACTTCGAACTATAGTCCCGGTTACAAACTTGAGCCACTCTGAAATTCGGGCAAAGCTTTGAACTCAATATTAATTCGGATTTCACACTAACATGAGTCAAGAGCAGATTTGACCACCTGCTTTTCAAACAGGCCCCCAACCCTATCTCAATAGACACTCAGGATCCGCCCAATTACGAATTGAAACAGGATATTTTTTACTTTTCTTTTTCATTTATTATCATGAGATTGTAAAAAATCGTCGCGATGGGCTTTGCCCTTATCAAAGAATACCTTTGCCATTGAAAGTGTCTGCTATTTCCATTTGGCAATTCGCAGTGGCTCGCTCAAGGAATCAGAGACCTCTACAAGCCGAAACATGCGATCCTGGGTAACGAGAATCAAGTTGTATTGAATTGCCTGTGATGCCAACCAGATATCATTTTCCTGGACACCCAACTCCTTGGCGCTTGTTCGGTCAAAAAGGTTTTCCGGCCGTTTTGCGGTTAGTCTTCCTTTCCTGTCCTTCGGTGAATACTTTTTAAACAACTCTGTTCGAAGATCCGAATAGGGAGCAACCGTGTGCTTATCCATATCAAGTACAAGGGGGAATTTGGCCATTTCATTCCTGACATCATTCTGACGAGTCCTGTCCATCTTAGGAGCTGTCTTTAACCCGTGTTCAACCTCTGCAAGCACAACTACAGATATCCATATGGGGGATTGCGAGATATTCTCCAGAAATGCGTTGATCTTACCGTGATCCCGATGCCGGGCATCCCAAAGCACACTAGCAGCGTTGGTATCTAATAGGTAACCATCCATCAGGATTGGCTTTTCTCAAGATCCATTACGAGTTCATGTACATCTGCGGAATCAAAAGGAACGATTTTTTTAAGAAGTTCTCCGGCGCTGGCTTGCTTTAAGTCCATTTCGAGATATTTGTGCAATGGAATACATGGACGAAAGTCCTCCGGATAATATTCAGGAAAATCAAATGGCAGCGGCCTGGGGTAACCTCTGAAACACTCCAACAGTTTCCGTTCAAGCCTTGGAGGTAGGTCGTATGCTTTTAAAATCAAACCGTCGATTTCCATAAGGCTTTGGACACATTTCTGAATAATTGGTTCGCTGGCGGAATCTTCAATTCTCAATCTAAGATTGGCATAGTTTATGACAAGATGGGTAATTTTCTCTGTATCAATAGCTTCCGGAAATGGGATTGGAATTTGTTCAAGCATATAATTCTGATTAAGACGTTTGCCTCCTCTCACATAAAGCGCCGCATTAACCAAAGGAGAGTTAATAAGAGCTGAAATTACTTCAACACTTATGTTTGTTTTTGGCCAAATTGCTATAAAATTTTCACGACAAACCAACCCGTTTCTATCCGGCACACCGACAATCCGCCACGGACCACGGCTAATAATGGCTCTGTTAGCTATGACTTTTGGCCCATCCCAAGGAAATAAATGTGCTTTTCTTCTGCGATATTTTTCATCCATATTTAGATATACAAAATGTTTTGCAAAGTATGGTTCAACTTTCCCGCTGACTTTATCTAACCCCTTCTTGAATTCGGGTTTTGGTTTAAGTGCTATCAAAGCATCTCTATTTTTTTCGAGAGGAATATTCCATTGAATGCCTTGATGAAGTTCAGCGATATCACCAAATCCGGGATATCTTTTTAGATAATCCCAAATATCTGAGAGAGGAACATTCCAGAGAGAAACAGGCGCTTTATGGATAGATCGATATATTTTTTTGTTAATTCCTATAGGCAATCGCCCCATTTGAAGAAATGATTTTCGATCGTTTTCGCGTACCCAGAATGTGCGGGTAAGAACATTTGCTTTAGCTGATTTGTTCCGTTTTGAGGCAAGCACTAAAATAGTTTCCTGATCTGAAAATGCGAAGATACGATCTGGAAGGGCTATTGTTTCTATTTGTTCATAAGTCCTGGCAATACGATCTTGGATATCTATATATCTTTCCCCCATTATTGCGGATTTTGGCAATACAAAGCCAAACATAGCCGGCGGATTTTCCAATACTTTATTCAGTATCTCCTGTGGTTTTTGAACACTTTGAATTTTATCACGATAATGTTCTCTCTCTTGCGGAGTGAAATCCTCAAAAGGAGGATTACATAGTACAATTTGTGAAGTTTCCAATTGTTTGTCTAATATATCGCTTGCAAAAACATCTTCAGGTATTATTTGCCATCCGTTCGGATTGGGGTAATCCGCTAACATTAGAGATAAACGGCAAACCTCAGCAGCAAAAGTGTCTACCTCTATAGCGGTGAGTCGATCTCTCAGGTATTTATGTCTTTCCTCGTCAGTCAATGATACTGGTAGCAGTTCACGAAGCCGGCGGAGGGCGGCAACCAAAAAAACCCCGTGCCCGGCGAATGGTTCTATGATGAATCGTTCGTGCTCCAATAAAGATTCAAAGGGAAGGCGGTCAACCATAAGCTCTGCTATAACTGATGGAGTGCTGTGAACACCGAATCGCTTACGGGTTTCCTTTCGTATTAAAGTGTTTTCATAAATAAACGCCAAGTCATCCACAGAAATGTTTTGAAAGTTAAAAGCGTTTTGGAATCTATCCCATATAATCTGCTGTGTGTTGGGTTCATCAAGAACCTTTTGCATATCAGGCGCAGTAAGCTCATAAAATCTTTGAATTTCCTGTATTATGGTATTTGCCTGCGGAACAGCCCAGTTACCGGGATGTTTCTTATCCTTGAAAATCTTAGCGGCAAGAAACCGGAAAACCAGGCGAAACAGCAAGGTCTCATCGGGCTTGCCAGAGGTGACTTCCTCATGAGCAATTAGGGCTTTCTGAAGTATATCCCTTAGCAAACGATCCAATTTGCCGTGAATCATACCCTTCAGAGCGGGGAGAAAACCTATATCGACAAAATCGAGCTGAGTGGGGGTTGTTATTGGTGTGATAGCCTTGGCACGGAAAATTGTATCAGGAGCCCACTTTTCCCTGTTGACCTCAAACGCTCTGTGAATATCGTGGACTGAAATGGATTCTATAAAGCGGGCCTGGCCAGGGGACTCAACACTGTAGCGGTCAAGACAATCGTGAAGCACTTCAAAAAACATCGGAGCCCCAAGGGTTCCGTATCCTGAAACATGCTGCGGTCCCGATTGACCATTCGCAGTCAGTACACCGATGCAGGCATTGCGATATGATGGTGGCCATTGAGCAAATGCTGCCAATGGAACATTAAGATCTTTCGTGCCTGAAACGGATGCATCATCAAAGACATAATCCTCCTGTAACAGATTCCCTGCATAACCTAATCGATTTAACTCATTGCGAACTGCTTGCAAAACATTCATGGTATTTGCGTTTGCTCATCCTTCATTTTGCAATCTATCTATGCAGGATTGACATTGCCTTTCCATTTCTTGAAATATCTTTCGTTTTTGCAAGGGTATTATCTGTTTCTTGCAAATTTATTATTTCAGACCCAATCTGTTCCGTGTCGAAACGGAAATAGCGCTGTTTCGTTAAGGCGCTGAAGTATTTCCCTTTCTCAAAAACAATCATATCCATTCCATCGGTATAGATAATCAATCTAGAAATGTGCTCATCATCCGGTAGCATGACAGATAGATTTTTTATTCCTTCTCTTACTTTTTGAAGGCTTAACCCATTTTTTCTTAACGAAACCAATACACGTAGTTTGACAATGTCTTTAAAAGAATAAAAAGAGGATTTACCATCTCTTCTCGGAAAAACAAGATTAATCCTGACCCAATATTTTAGCTGGTTTAGTGTCGCTCCAGTTAATTTCCAAACCAAATTTGTTGGATAAATTTTCTTCATTTTATTTTTAGTTGAAAAAAGTTAATTTTTTAACTTATTTTCAACCTATATAGGCACAAAAAATGTGGGTGGTCAAGCATCAAAAGATGCGGATATGGTTTAAGGGTACAGTTTGATCTGTGATTTGAGAATCTATGGGACATTATATTCCACCAGGAAATGCACACCAGGGTAAAACAGGTTGTCAGTACCCATCAAAACCTCAATTCGCCTGGAAGTAGATGCTTGATTTAGCCTATGCTTTCTACAAAGTAAGCTTTGTCCCACAGATCCTTTTGTGCACCCAAACTCGCCTTCAAGTCGCTGAACTCTGCAAGAATAGCTGCGGCCGACACCCGTTTCATTTCCTGGGCTATCGTCTCCACAGAGTTGCTTCCATCTGATTCCACATATAAATGAAGGTGGTCCGGAGCCAGCCAGAGCAGATCAACAAAACCACCGACAATCTCACTACATTTCGAAAAAGTGTCACTAACGAAATCAAAAATATTTGCGGGCAAAGCAAAAACCGGCTTTCTGTAGATCACATTCCATGCAAAATGGTATTTGAAATCGACAAATACACTATCCGGATCACGGCCCAGTCTTTGCAAGGCCAACGCTCGCTGATACTTAATTTTATCGGAATCAAGCAGCTCATGGAAACCGTTTTGTGGAGAGTTGTCTTTGATACCATTGGGCAAAGACGGAATTTCCTGATCAGACGATCCGACCAATTTGAGTGCGGGCTGGAAAGCATAACACTCAAAAACCGCTGGATTTTGTATGCACCTGTTTAGATGACAGAGTACATTTTCTTGAAATTCCAAGTTCTGGCAGAAGCTACACTTGCCATGAATCATCGACCTGGATGATTTTGCGCACTCCTGACATTTTTTGGGAAAATTATTTAAAGATGACATTTCTTCCAAATCCAAATCCTCCTGCCTGTAATGTATTTTCGTTTTTTTATGAAATATTTGTTTTGGGCATTTTTTTCTCCACCAGCGCCCCTACTATATATCCTGCGACAAGTGACCCTGTAATTGTAAATACCGTAAGTATAGCTACATATAAGCATCCAAAATACGCAATCATTATTGGCAGAAGAAACGGCTTGACAGCTCTGCTGTTCAGGAAAACGGCAATGGATGAACTTCCAGCACCTTTTTCGTTTAATTCCTTGAGCATTGGATACCAGGCATAGATGGGTCCTGTAGAAATAATTCCTGCCGTCATTGATAGTATGATTCCTTTAATGCCTGCTTCTTTTCCCAGAAAACTCGCAATATATGCTGGTTTTAAAAAGAGATTCAGAACTATCATAAGAATAAAAACAAGGGATAGTGGGATAATTATATTGGAAAAAATAATGCCGCTGCTTTTGAGAGCAAGGAAAGCTCTGTCCGGCATAAATGCAAAAATAATTCCATATACTGCAATTACGGAAGCAGGAAAATAGATCATCCGCATGACACTTTGTTTGCGTGTACTCCTGTTTGACATATTTATACACCAATAATAGTAAGAAACGTTACAGTAAGAATCGCTATAATCAGGGACAAAGCAAAGGACACCGCATTCCTGACCAAAGCAAATCTTATGCCCAGAACTGCCATCTCAGCCGGCAACTGCACTATTCCTACCGTAACCCATGAAATGATCAAGGCGGTTACCGCAAACAGGCTGATTCCATATTCCAGGAATTCTCCACCAATGATATAACTATTAATAGGACTGCCAGCAAAAATACTCCCCAAACTTGCCCCCAGGAGAGTATCTATTGCAATATTGCCTGAAAAAACAGAGGACAGGAGCTCTTTTGAGATAAATGAGCTAAATAGTCCGATGAGCAGCACCACACCGGTTAAAACAGGCAGAAGCCTGATAATCTGATTGACGGAATTGCTTAAAGCATGAATCAGAGTTGTCTTATCAATCTTATTAACGCCTGCTTCAAGGCCGGATTTAACTCCAGGCTGTTGCTGCAATTTGCCTTTTTTGTACATCTGCACAACTTCTCCAACCGTGCCGACAACTCCTGCAAGCACCTGTATGCCGTTTGCTGTAAGGTGACCAATGGCAGTGGGGCTGCAGTAACCTGTTAAAACCGTATCAACTTTCTTGCTGATAACAAGTACAACAGCCTGAACACCGGAGCCCTGGTAAGTTGAAGCGCCAGGGTTTACAACCGCCTCAAAATCCATTGTATCCCGATCAACAATTATAAAGTATTTAGAAGTCCCAAATCTGGATCCAACTTTTGCATTCAGATCCGGGCTGTCAGCAGAAACAGCAATTTTCAAGACAGCCTCCAGAGTTGTTTGTAAAAAATAAGGGTTAGTGAAGAACCAATCCTGATGGAAGGGTTTCACCAAAAATGGCATTTTCTTCACTTCTGGCCATTGGCACTACATCTTTTAAGTATTTTATATGAGGACCTGCAATATCATATTGATTCATCCAGTCTATGATGATGTCTATAATTGATGAATCAAGATCTTTCGTTCGATCACCGGTTTTGCGGGCCAGTTGAGCGATTGCCATACCAACCGGTTTTGGGTTGCGCCACGTCCTGGACAGTATTTCTTCAATCCAGGAAGATATTTCTTTGGGTGGAATTACCCTGTCAACAGGGCCATAAAGAAGTTCACGAGCACCTATTCGCGAAAGAGACCATAAATACTGGGGTTTGCATTTTTTGGGTTTAATCTCTGAAAGAAGCATACGTCCCCATTGAATTTTATCTTTTACCAGGAGCCTTTCCAGATTTGCAACCGCCATCCAGATTTCCAGACGCTCCTGGTGCGGCAGTCTGCTCTTTGTTCCTTTCTTAGGCATTATAATGGGAGCAAGTTCCTGAATGAACTGTCTTTGCTGCCCTGCGCTAAGCCCCCCTGCCACTCTTCTCCACAATATCCACCATTCAGAACATACCTGTACATTTTTTGAATAAATAGTACCGTGCTTATGAATCTTCCATAAACTCTTTACCCGATACTCATCAAAACCATCTCCAAATCCCGGCCTCATACAAAATCCAATCAGATTAAGCCACCTGCTTTCATGTTCAGGCCCAAAAGTGCGAGTTTCAACAAGTTTAATCAGCTCGTCGGAAATTGTCCGAATAAATCCAAGCGGCCATCTTTCCCTGGATCTTCCGACTTTTTTCATTATAACTTTACTTAAATTTTTAAGCGCACTGCTATCTGTTTTGTCTGAAAAGATACTTCCAACATATGAACGAACTTCATCCACAATAGAGTCTTCAAATATTTCCTTGTCAGTGATATCTACAGGTGTTAATGCATCCCGCAATTGAAACTGCATTTTCCAGCGATGATTGCTTATCAGAGAACGGCACCAGAGAGCAAGTGTGCCTATTTCAGTATAATCTGATTCTATCCGAACAGGAATCCTTGCCTTAACGCCCTTTTTCCCATACTGAACAACTGTTTGTATGGGCGGAAGGCAAGTCAAGGAATCGTCTATCTCGACAAGGTCGCCGCATCTGTCTCCTGAACGAAAGCTTGAGCTGTAAATATCAAAACTAACCGGCTGATTTGCAAGAACCTCAAAATTTTTATCCTTCAGCTCAATAGTTGTGCCCTCCTCAAGACCGCGTTCTATTAGACAGACAGCAAATTTTTTATCAGTCTTTTTTGGCAGCCCTTCAATAGTATCTGACTCCTTTTTTGAAACACCGAGATAATAAGCTCTTGCACTTCCACTTCCAACCCGCACTCCCTTTCCAATCTTAACAAGGCCATAGTATGATGCACCAAGCGCAACAGAAAGATCAGGATCCGTATTTTCCAATACTCGAGGAAAATCAGAAGAAAAATCAGATTTTTTTTCATTATTCGACGTTCGATGTTGGACGTTCAATGTTGGACGTTCATCTTTTAATTTGTTCTTAAACCAGTAACGTATGGCTGCTCTTATTTTTTCTTGAATAACAGCAGGTTTTAATGATCCGCCATTAAAGAGGATAAGATCAGGAGCATGATCTTCCCTGTTTAATACTTTTATAACATCCTCTTTATGTTTATCCAGGAAATAACCCAGATGCCTTGTTATGGCCGGCTCCTGTTCATATGGAAGACCGAATTCAGTTATTCCTTCCCTGATATTTATTTTCTTTATGTCTTTTGGATCAGTAAGCGGGAAAAAACCTTCCAACACTGTTTTCTCAATCTCTTTACACCCGAGTTCTGCTGAAAGCGTTCCCGCAATAAGCTTGCTGCCCTCCCCCATTAATGTAATTTTTTCTGATTTTGCATCTTCGTTTAAAATATTTTCCTTGGCCTTTCTGCACTGATGGCACAGAGTTCTCCACCTGTCCCCGCTTAAAGATATCCTTTTTTTGGACAAACGCCGTTCTATATTGTTTGCAAGCGCAAGATCAACATTGTCACCTCCGAGGATTAAATGATCTCCAACCGCTATCCTCTCGAACCTGGGGCTTCCCTCAACCTCTCTCAAAGTTATCAATGTAAAATCAGTAGTCCCGCCCCCAACATCGCAGACAAGAATAAGCTCATTCGGATTTACAAATTTATTCCAATTATGCTCATGACGAATCAACCAGCTATAAAAAGCTGCAAGAGGTTCTTCCAGTAAAGTCACATTACTTAAACCCGCGATTGATGCAGCTTCAACTGTAAGATCACGTGCAACTTCATCAAATGAGGCAGGCACAGTTATAATTATTATCTGGTTTTCAAGATATAGATCCTCATCATCGCCTTTTGAGCTGTTCCACGCTTTTTTTATATGTTTCAGGTATGATGCGGTAGCCTCAACAGGTGAAATTTTAAATACCTCATCACCTGCTCCCCAGGGAAGAATCCGGGCTTTTCTATCCACATTACTGTGGCAAAGCCAGCTTTTTGCAGATGATACAAGTCTGCCCGGTACTTTTGCCCCATGATCTCTTGCAAAAGCTCCGACAAAGTTTTTTCCATTGCTTATCCATGGAAGTGATACAGCCTCCTCTGAAATATCATACTTCCCCGGGATATAGAGAAATGACGGCAATACCGGAAGTCTGGAAACTTCTCCAAAACCTGTCAGTTGAGGAACTTTAAATATTTTTATTTTATACTTCTTTTTTGCATCCGACAGAAGATCCACATACGATACAGCAGAATTGGTAGTTCCTAAATCAATGCCTATTATAAAATGTTTCTCAAGAAGTTCCAAAATTTTCTTTCTCCCTAAGGGCTCGGTAAAAAATAACTTGGTAGAATTTGCGCCCAAATTTGCCGTAGATTCAATCGATCTAATTGAGCAAAACCGCAGGAATAGTGAGCTATTTCGAGGACTTTTGCGAATGAAAATCGATTGAAGATATGGTGAAGTTGGGATGCAAAAATGCCAAGTTATTTTTTACCGAGCCCTAACATTAAACTCCAGCTTCCATCTGCGGTCATCCTCCCTGGCAACACACCATAATTCAAGAGTTCCGACTTCTGTTATATCTATTTCAAGGTTTACGGGAATAACGCTGCCATAATCTCCATCCAGCGTGGTCTCAATTGTTGCTATCTCATTAATTTCGTTAATCTCATCTTCCCAGTCATCAACCACAGTACCGAATGAATCTTCAGGTCTTAATGATGATCCTAAAAAGTCAAATTTTACAGGTTCACCTACCACTATAATAAATTCCTGATTTTCAAGTTTTGCTTTGGCACCTTCCTCCATACCGAAAGGCGCAACACAAAGTGCCCTTGTTGGAGCAGGCATACCTGGCACCGCAGGCATTGATGCAGCAATACCAATGTAGTATGACTGGCCAAGACCGCTTCGAATGCGTATACCGTCTCCGCGCCTTGCCAGGCCATAATAAACCGCCCCCCTTGCAACAGACAAATCAAAGTCTTTTGTATCAATCTCTTTGATAGATGAGGAGCTTCCATATCCAGCCCAGGATGATAATACTTCCTTTATGCGTTTTTTTATAGGATCAGCTTTCATAACGCCGCCGTTAAAAAGGATGGCATTCGGCAACCTGTTACTTTTACCATCAATTTTATGCCTGCCAAGAAAATGTGCGAGGTGGTGCGTGATTGCAGGGTCTGCTTCATACAAAAGGCCAATCTCCTTTAGACCTGTCTTTTGATTTGTTATTGGCTCGGCAGTTATCTCACACTGTGGTAAAAAACCGTCAAGAATAAGCTGCTGCACTTCATTCATTGAAAGTTCTGTCTTGATTGTACCACCTATCAAGCTGCTTCCCCTGCCCAGTATTGTCACAGGATAGTTCTTTTTTTCAGGATCAGATAATATATTTTCCTTTGCTTTGCGGCAACTGTGCCAAAGACCACGCATCTGCCATGAATCGAGTTTAGTGCCTTTTTCAGCCATCTGTCTTGAAACAAAATACGCAAGGGCCAGATCCATGTTATCACCTCCAACAAGAAGATGATCACCGACAGCTATTCTTTCCAGTAAAAGCTCACCATCATTATCAGAGACGTTGATAAGGCTGAAATCACTTGTGCCTCCGCCGATATCGCATACAAGAACAAGGTCTCCCTCTTTAATACTATCTCTCCATTGATTACCTGAAGATTCGATCCATGCATAAAATGCAGCCTGGGGTTCCTCAAGCAAAGTAACATTCGATAGACCTGCAAGACTTGCTGCTTTTACAGTAAGCTCTCTTGCAACAGCATCAAACGAAGCGGGAACAGTTAGGAAAATTTCCTGATTTTGAATTAATAATTTTTCATCATCTCCGGCTATTATGTTATTCCATGCATCGCGAATATGCCGCAATATGGCTGCTGAAGCCTCAACCGGCGAAAGCTTTGCCTCTTTGTTCTCACCTCCCCATGGAAGAACCGGCTTATTTCTGTCAATCATTGTATTGCAAAGCCAGGATTTGGATGAAGAAATCAGGCGGCCTGGAATTTCTGCACCTCTATCTCTGGCATGCTCGCCAACAACATAATGAGTTTCATTATCCCATGGCAGATTAAGCGCCTCATCCCTATCATCATTTTTTTCGTGCATAAGAATAAAAGAAGGCAGAATTTCTCTTTTCTCTACTGTTCCCGCGCATGTTAACTGAGGTATCTTAAGTATCTTTATATCGGAAGTTTCACCCCTGGTACTATTAACTTCAGTATAAGCTGCAACACTATTGGTTGTGCCTAAATCTATCCCAATTATATAAACCGGTTCAGACAATATAAAACTCCTTTTGCTGGTTGCTGGTCATTGGATTGAATATTCCATATTCGTAACAATTTAGCCTTTTGAAAAAAATCTGACAGGATAACAGGATAAACAAGATTTGTAAGCGTTCACGGAACATTGAAATTAGAAATTTGGCCATCATGCTTTTGTACTGTTCTACCCAATTTCCAATTTCAAGTTTCAAGCCGTGAACGGCTACAATAGTTTAAATCCTGAATATCTTGTAAATCCTGTCCAAAAAAATAATATTTAAAAGCGCTAAAATGTTACCAATATTCAATTTGGTAAAGCGCTATACTATTTCGACTTCTGCAGGAGCAATTATGCCAGGCTCCTGACTGCCCGACAGGGTTGGCATTTCTAATCTCTTAGCCTTCCAGCCTCTGTGGCGAACGATACCTTTAAAGGGCGGCTCACCCGTAACATTGCCTGTTAACTTTATAGTAGTTGGATTAAAATCCTGCTGAATTGTTATTTCATCACCTTCTTTTTCGTCAATTACACTTTCCGGAAATATGGCTCTATCAACAACTTTCTTACAGCTTTCATGAATATTTCGAACAGCAGCGCCTATCTGTGAATCTTCATAATGATTAAGATCTTCGGAGAAGAAATCCATTAGACGCCCTTCTCGTTGAAACACAGAAAGCAAATGTAAAAATAAGCGCCTGTCATTATTTTTCTTTTCTTTCTTGTCCAAAGAACCTTTAACTTTTGTATCATCTTTTTTATCTACGATTGCTTTATCAGATATTTTCAACAAATTTACAAATAAAAACCTCATGCAAACCCAGAGCAGGATACCAATCAAACCGAATATCCCTGCTGAAATCGGCACATAATATAATCTAAATTTTTCTTCCAGCATAACAACCAGATCAATTAAATTTTTATGCCCGGATAAAACTACTTCAGCATTTGATATAACATAAAAGGTCGAATCGACCAGCAGGCACATAAAAGCCATAAAAAACATTATTATTACAAATGAACGAAAAGAATACGCTTTTATTATATCCATTTTTTTATCTCCTTCTGCGGCACTGTAACATAAGTAACCGTTCACGGTTGTCGGTTTACAGTTCACACTTTCTTCAATGAACTATATAATGACTGAAGCATTTTAACCGTTAACTGTGAACTGTTACGATTTATTTATGGCTTTACCTTTTTATAGTTAAAATGTTATAATAAACATATGGCCGAAACATGCTCAAGGAAATTATATACACATGGCTAAAAAAACTGTTTACACATACAAGTTCGACTTTGAAGTAGGTTATTTAAAAAAAAGCCCATGTAAAGAGTGTGATAAAAGGAAAAATTTCCCTAAATGTATTGATGATTGCCCTGCCCTGGATAAAATACAAACAATTTTATCTGGAGTAAGATCTTGCACAAAAAGCATTTGATAATCATTATCAGCATCATGCCGTTAAGAAACATTTAAAGACATTATGAAATTTTCATCAAGTCAAACACCTCAAAATCTAAACAGTATTCCCGCATGGAAGAATCTGAAGCAACATGCTGAAAACTTTAGCCTGCCTGACAGGCATTTAAAATATCTCATCAAAGAAAACAGCAGGCTCGAAAAATTCTCCTTAAAATGCAATGGTTTTTTCTACGATTTTTCCCGTCAGAGAGTAGATAAAAAGGCCATGTCTCTACTTTTTGAACTGGCAGAAGCAAGAAAACTAAAAGAGCAGTTTATTTCAATGATGAATGGTGAAAAGATAAATATTTCTGAAAACAGAGCCGCTCTTCACACTGCTTCAAGAAATTTCTCAGGCAATTCTATTTTTATGGATGAAAAGGATATAATGCCCGAGATAATCAAAACAAGAGAGAATATCAGGGAGTTTGCTTCAAAAGTTCATAATGGAAAAATAACCGGATCAACCGGAAAACTTTTTAAACATCTTGTTGTAATCGGAATCGGGGGGTCTTATCTGGGTACAAAGTTTGTTTCTTGTGCTTTGGAAGCCTTTGCAGATAAAGGTATTGAAATACATTTTCTATCAAATGTAGATATCCACAATTTTGGAAATATAGTATCCAGAATAGAGCCGGAATCTACCTTGTGGATAGTTGTTTCAAAAAGCTATACAACCGCCGAAACTATGGCCAATGCAAATCTCGCCATTTCATTTATGAAAGAAAAAGGTCTTGATCCTTCTAAGCACCTTGTAACTGTTACAAGCAAAGGAAGCCCTGGAGATGATCCAAAAAATCCTGTTTTGGATTCATTTCACATGTTTGATTTTATAGGAGGAAGATACAGTGTTACCTCTGCGGTTGGCGGTGTACCACTCAGTCTTTACTTAGGTTATGATAAGTTTGAGCGATTTTTAAAAGGCGCAGAAGAGATGGATATTCATGCAAAGGATTCTCCATGCGAAAAGAATATCCCTCTAATTGCTGCTCTTATTTCAATATGGAACAATAATTTTCTGGGATATCAAACTCAGGCAATAATTCCCTATGCATCCCCGTTGCAAAAGCTGGCGCCCCATATTCAACAGCTCAGCATGGAAAGTAACGGCAAATCAGTAACGCAGGAAGGACATCCCATAGGTGAACCAGCCGGGCCAATTATTTTCGGAGAGCCCGGCACAAATGCCCAGCATTCTTTTTTTCAACTGGCGCATCAGGGACGTCCCTTTCCCATTGAGTTTATAGGAGTGATCAAACCTCAGTATAATCAGTATGATTACAAATCAAAAGGTGTTACAAATCATCAGGAATTATGGGCGAATCTGATCTCACAGCCAACAGCGCTCGCTTTAGGAAAAAACGATACGAATAAAGCAAAATACTTTCCGGGCAACAGGCCCTCTTCCACCATACTTATAAAAGATCTTTCACCTGAAAGTGTTGGCCGCCTTTTGTCGTTTTATGAGGCAAAAACTGTTTTTGAGGCTTTTATATGGGGCACAAATCCCTTTGACCAGTTTGGTGTGGAACTAGGCAAAGCAATAGCTTCCGGCATCAGAAACGAAATATCATTAAAAAATGAACAAAAAGATCACCGGTTTGAAAATATGGATGAAATTACAAAATTCTATCTTGATACCCTGTTTTCAGGCAAGTTATAAAAATTTTTACAAATTATAGGTGATACATTTGTCCGATCTGTCTGAATTGCTTGCACAATTAACCAGCAAGTATATGCAATCAATTTATAGGAACGAAGCGACTTCACCGCAGGATCCTTTTGTCTTGAATCTTCAAACGGTGAAGAAGGCATCACTCTTTGATACAATCCACCTTTTACTCCTTATCGAGACCCTTTCCGATCAAAAAAAGTACGTAAAAATTATCTTTCCGGATGATATAAAAGTCAGAGGGTTTCTCAAATATATCGGATTTACAGACTTTCTCAAAGTTAGCATCAGTGGGCGACCTCAGGGAAAATATTTATCATTTTTTTCTAGTAGTGAAGATACGCTTCCAGATGTGGTTGAGTATAATATTGGTAAAAAAATATTCCCTGTTTTACCAACGAGCTCTTTCGTAAAATTCTTTAATACGAGTATGGGCGATTATCATGCTCAGTTGGAGGTTAGAGGAATCCAAAGCTGGATTAATCAAGTTGAAAAATACCAAACCTTCCCGTTGATTCAAGACGGTGAATTTTTGAGTTTTATTGGTTTCCAACTAGTAAAAAATGTAGAGGAACATGCGAAGGTAAATTCCATCCACGAAATTCATGAATCAGGATTCCTTGGCATGAGATTGGTAAACAAAAAGGCAAAAGTTTTTTTTGATCCTCGTTTAAAAGCTGTGCTTGAGCGCGCTGATGACGTCTTGGAAGTATGCATTGGCGATCGAGGTGTGGGTATTATTGAGAATCTAAGCAAAACATATCAGGAAAAGTTACTTGAGCATGGATTTAAAAACACCTTTACAAAAGAAAAAATTCTTGCATTCAGTGTTCATGAATTAGGCACAAGTAAACCTCCTGAACAACGTATTGGCTCGGTCCATGCACTCCACAGAATATTACGTAGCTTAGCAAAATATGGCGGCGCAATGCGTATAAGAAGTGGAGGGCACGAACTATTCTATGACCTTTCTCCAGCTACTAAAACTCTTGAGCGTTATGATGATTGCCTCGGAATAAAACCATATTATTCTCAAAAAACAAACCATATCCCTGGAACCCAAATCCAGCTCCTCATTCCTTTGGTTCTTAAAAAAAAGGAAGCATGCAAAGTTTATCTATCCCCACCATAAGGCATGTGGTTCCAAAAAAATCGCATTATCCCGGTAGCAAGTTTTTCTAATATTGAAAATATTACTGAAAAAAAAGTTCGGGAGCAGATAGCATTAGATACTGAACGACTCAGCAATATTGGGCTTAATGAACTTGTAGTTTATGACTTTTCAGGTAAAGCGTGGTGCTACGAAGAAGTAGCAGCGTTTTTGGAAACACAAGCAGATATTATCTCACGAAAGAGGTGTGTAGCAATAGAAGTCCCTGAGGATGTCATGAACCAATTATCAATCGCAGAAAACGCCTTTCATGACATTATTAGGGGAAACCCCAATGCGTATCAAACAGATTTTTTTTATATTTTATGCGATAAGCACAGAATCCTTCCCGTACTAACAACAGATAGGAATCTCAAATTCTTAGGTTTTGGTGGAAACACAGAGGCTGAACAAATTGTAAGAAAACTTTTTGAGACAGAGGCATCAGAGTTAGCTTATGAGAATAGTCCTGTAGAAATTTATCACAAGGCTAATGATGACCTACTTCAGGTTAAAGAAAGCTATTATTCCTCAAGGTTGACACGAACGGATATTATTCTTGCACGTTCTGAATCTATCTCCTTGAACATGCAGGATATTCTTGAACGAACCGGAGCATGGCAGAGGGAGGGAATTTACCGGCTACCAACCTCAAAGAAGCGTGTTCATGAATTTCTCTGGACACTTCCTATTCTGGAAAATCTTACATATAACAGACAGGTAGGGAAATGGTTGGCTGAAGGTGTAAGAAAAAAGCTTGCAGAGAACCCAACACAGAAATTACTTCTTCTCTGTATAACTGCACCTGCAGAAATGGTAGCCAGGGCAGTCGCCAAAGAACTTCCGGACATTAAACACTATATCATCAATCTTGGTCATTGGGGCGCACTTGATGATGATGGCCTTCTTACAGATAAATTATTAACATTACCCTCATTTATCGTGTCTGATCTGGTGCGAGATGGCAAAAGCACCGAAATGATAATTAGATTTCTTCAAGAACGATGGGAAAGAGAAGATATAGCTGACACTGATAAAGGAAAACTCCTTGGTTTACTATCATTTTTAAAGATGGATAAAATGGAAAATTTTGTTCAGCCGATGACTTGGAAATATCATGACGAATTTAATCTGGAGTGTTTTTTTGTAGCCAATGTGGAAAAAACAAAAGATGAGCTTTCTATAGAAGATACAACTGACGAAGAATATATAATTGAACCATTTTCACTAAAACCCTATAAGCTTTCGCTACTTAAAGGCCATGGCACTAGCCGTGAATTTAAAAAACAGCAAGAACGACTTTATAGACGTATCAAGCTGGCTGAAGAAGCCGAAGCGTTACGAGCAGGGCATTGGGTGTCAGGCAAGCATCACTTTAACGTAACGACATGCATCCCTAAAATAATATGCGATGAAACACTTGGCGGAAAAATATTATATACAATCGGCACGCTGTGCAGTGATAATAAGGTTAATCACTTACTTGTCCCCTTCCATTCAAATATTTGCCATATCATACCTAAACTCAAGCGACATATAGCCATGCAAACCGGGTTTACACTCGACAGCACTTACACTGTTGAGGCACGGGCACTTGCTTCAAGCTCATTCTACATCCCCCCGGAACAATTGAAAACGTTGGTAAAGGAAAAAGCACAACAGATATTTGACTACCAAAGCAATCCATCTGGTGATCCACCGGACCCTTTAAGATTACTAATCATTGATGATGCTATTTACTCGGGCAGAACCATTGAAACCATATTGCGTGTGTTAATCAGAGAAATCAGAAAACAGTATGATAACGATCAAAATCAGCCCTTACTTCATTCACTGCTTGAACGTGTCGATTATTTTGCAATAATTGACCGGAAGGGACGAGCCAAAGGTACTCACTGGAAAGGAATACGTCGGATTTATCTATATGGAAAAAAAGATGAAAAGAAAAATATATTGTCAGATGAGCCGGATGACCCGTATTTCGATTTTGAATTCCACAATTGGATAGCCATCGATATGCCTACAGAATCAAAAGGTGACTGTACTTACTGCAATGAACGTCGTTGGTTGAACCATACTCTCCATGTCGAGAAAAACGACATTAAGTTTATCCAAAAAGATATCAAGCATCGTATAAGAGATATTAAACCATATGGAGTTGAAAGCCCTGAGTTCATACACGATTACCAATCACTAAAATTTAAAACGCCCATTGAGATCATGGGAAGGGAATACACGACTTTTGAAGCTGCACTTTGGGAAATACATACTCGTCGAGGCCGTGGATGTCCGTTTGATGAACTCGTCGAAATATTTCGTGATAATGCCGATTCCGAAGATGAAAATGTAGAAAAGCTGCGGTTTGAAATTGGCATTATGATATTTGAGAATTGGAAGCAATTTACAGCAAATTGGGCACATAAAGGGGATCTGACATTGGCTCTGAAAGCCGAGATTATGAGTGGAACAAAGCTAATTAGACAGATTCTCCCAGCAGTTGGGGCAGCATACGCAATGCCAGACATAGAGGGGCGTGAAGAACTGCAATGGATACTTTCATCGTCGGCAGCAAGGCTCAACAGCCTTACCAGAAAAGATGATCCCCATGATAAAAAGGTTGATAACCTCCTGCGGGGCATCGAGATGGCTTGGCTTTATTTTGTACATACATTAAGACAAAACCAGCAAAGGCAAGATGAAAAAATTGAGATACTAAGAGATAATATTATAAGTAAAGTTGATTCTTCTGCGGCGGCAAACACTACCGCTTTGATGGCATGTAATGAGCTTAAAAGATTTATTAACCATAACCCTCAACGTCCCTTCATTCCCTCACTATTGTTCCTTATGGACCATACAATTCGTGCAATGCGACACGGTCATGCACACCTCATCCCTTCCTTGCTTTCAAGATTGATCAAATCATCGCCTCGTGTGAATTATAATACGGCTCCGCCATTTAAAAAAATAAGCATTGATTATTTTGGTAAAACACTAACGTTTTTTGCAGAAGCTATCGAAATAGCTTGCCAGCAAGATGCTACATTTCAACAAGAGATAGAAGTAGAATTTGGAGTCACTGCTGAGAGAAGTAAAAAACTTGCAGTTGACTTGCAGGAATGGACAGGTTGGGGTGAAGACACTAAAAAAGATAACATAGTTTTACGTCGAGCAAATATGCTTGCACATATTTTTCCATGTGAAGGGTCCTATATTATTACTGCGCTTAAAAAAAGACTGACGACACCTAATGATATCTTTCAGGCTCTAAAGGAAAAATGCCAGAAAAGTGAACGAATATTGCTGAAAGCCGCCAAGAATGTCATGGAAAATAAATCTCTATGTATTGTACAGGGTATTGAACCTATAGTTGGTTTTTTTGCTAATTATCTTGATGAAACAGTGATAAAGGAGCAAGTTACAGGAAAAGCTTTTATGACGATTAAAGAAAAGCCACAACATCTCGCTCTAACACTTCACACAAATTTCGAATGCCATGAGTCCATGAGTAACCCTGCAAAAGGCCATGGAGTTGCGGAAGCAGGCACATTACCTTTCGTTCTTTATGAGATAAAAATTAAAAAGGCAGATCCAGAAAAAGGGTACGAATTTGCCATAACACTCGAAATGTGGAAAGGATTCAGGAGCCGAAGGAATTAAAAAAATGCTTAACAAACACAAAATTCTTTATTTAGAACACGAAAAAGAGAGGAATATGATTGCAAAAAACCTTGAGAAGAATCTTGAGGTGAAGGTTACTCTGCTCCCACCCGAAGAAGATAAGTTCAATAAAAATAATTACATCCAACAAATAAAAGCTGCATTAGCTAAAGACAATTTTGATCTTGTGCTCACTGATGCCTACTTTCTCGCCAAAAATAAAAAGCATCCTGAACATGGTGATGGGACAAATTGCATAAAGGAAATCGTGGAGACAGTACAGCAGATTTATCCATCATTAAAAATTGTAGTTTATACACACTATAGAGATGATTTATTTAAAGATTGCAAGGAACTGGATATATATGACATTTGGAATAAAGCAAGTACGCCACCACATTATTTGAAATTGCGGGTCGAAAGGACTTTAAAGGAACCATGGAACATCATTCCAGGGCAGGTACTTGTAAATACAATAAAAAAATATCTTGCTCCGAAGAAAAAAGATGCTTGGGAACCCCATCTACTAGAAATGATAGAAAATTATTCTCCACAATTGACTGCTCATCAAAACATTAACGATATGGCAAAAGAACTTCGTGACATTTCGAAAAACCTAGATTTGCCCCCGGCAATATTTAAGATAATGACGAGTTCATTTTTGAAGCAGGATATTATGGCGCTTGTTAGTAGCCCGAAAGCATGGGGGCATGCCAAGCATGTACTGAATGTTTACTGGCTCGGATACTACATATTAAACTCAAAGATTCTGGACAAAGAAGTTAATGCGAAAAGAATAATTGACTTTCTTAGACTCTCCGAAAAAGAAAAAAAAGAGTCAAGAAAGCTAATAAATCGATCCTGGATACTGGCTTCCCTCTTTCATGATTTTGGCCTACTTGGTGAAAAACTCGATGTTTTGGTTGATAATACAAATAAAATATTAAAGGAGTATCCTTGGGGTAGCAAGGAAGTTAACCTCATTCCATCACACAATATAAATGAACGGAAAAAATTATTGGCAGAACATTTAGTAAACTTAGAAGGAGATGCTGGAGGTGAGTATGCAATAAAAATAGAGCAGGCCTGGAAAGATAGTCTTAATCATGGGATTCTTTCAGCGATAACTTTACTCGATAAATACCGTGACCCAAAAATCAAAAAATCAATAACCTGTGCCGCAATCGCCTGTGCCCTTCACAAAATTAAGTTTGATGAAGAAAAGAGACTGAAATATACGGAACAACCATTGGCCTGTCTCTTACGCTTCTGTGACGAAATCCAAACATGGGAACGTGAGACAGGTCTAGAAAGTATTAAAGACAAGATATGGCTGCAAAGCATTGCATTGGCAAAGATCAGCGAACCCGACGAAAATAGCTTACATTTCAGGATTGAATACATTCCTAGAAAAGATCTATCTTATGGTGATTCAAAGAATAGATTAACGCACGAAGCACTACAAGACGCATTAGATGATTATACTATTCCATCTTTGAAGGCACTTGACTGGACAGATTCCGGTATCGAACTGACCGTGGATTTCAAATTCCGCGGTGAAACAATTGGAGATTGGAGCACTTCTTAGTTGAAGAGACTATTTCCGATCATAGCATTCGTATTCTATCAGAATAAAAAATTATGTATACAAACTCCAAGATGAAATAGATGGAACAGGACATGAGGGTCAGAAAAGATAAGGGTCGGGGTCTACATTCTTGACAGAATATACAAAAAACTTCGGGGAATTGGCATAAAGTTCGACATCGAAAAATATAGGGACTCGAAGACAAGCCGTCGCATTGTCCTAAAATCAAAATAGGATAGCATAATCCCTATTGTTTCAAACGTTGGTGGATTATAGAGCAATTAAAAAATGAGAAAGAAAAGCAGGATTGGATCTGGGAAAGATATTAAATATGATGCATTTACAGACTAATATTGATTTACAGACGGATGAACAAGACAGGAAGAAACTGTGGGATTTGGGGAGGTCGGCATATAATTATAAATTATAATTGAGGGACTCATAGAATGCCCATCAGACCGCGATCTCGAGCAGAATTTTATCATACTCAACTGACGGTGTACCCTTGGCTCTCTTATCCTTGTTCTTTTTCAATTCAACGAGACCCAGCCTTTCCAAGAAAGCTAAATCCTGAATAACATTCTTAAGGTCTCGATTCGTCAGCTTGGCCAGTTCATACATGGATTTCGGCCTCTTTTCTTTTATGGCGTGTAGCAACTCCAAGCGCTTGGGGGTGAGGGCTTTTCTCATAGTACTTAAGTTTTCAAAATAGAGGCCCTTCTTCGAGAAGATCTTCTCGCCCGCCATGATTTCTTTCATGGTATCATTAGCCTCTTCAAGAAACTCTTCTGTGGACTTGATAGTAATTCTTATATTTTTAACTTTCATGCTTTTCGCCTCGTAAGCGCTTTATGTCCCTGTAGAAGTCTGCAAACAGTTGATCTACGTTCTTGAACTCATATGGTATTTCACTACTTCCAACGTGCTTGTGATCTCCTTTTCCTTCTGCGTTGTCGTACCCGACGACCCTCTTGCCGCCACGGATATAGGCCAAAGAATACTTGACACCATGTGGTTTATCATTTGATTTTGGAACTTGCCAGATCTTGATTTCAATAATATCACCAGCTTCAGTAAGTTCCTTTACATGATAAATCAATCTGGCTTTCATAGTAGGTATATTATACCCACTTTAAGCGGGTGTCAACTCAAAACAATAATGGAATTTAAGAGGGTGGGGCTATATTCTTGAGATGCAAAAAAAACTTCGGGGCTTTTATCCCCAAAGAGAATCATGAAGACCGGACTTGCGCTCAATTACCCTGGATATCGAAGTTTTTAAGACTTCTTCTTTACCCAATATTGTTACACTCCGGCCGGCCCTTGTAATAGCTGTATAAATAAGTTCTCTTGAAAGTACGGAATAATCTTTATCCGGCAAAATAAGATAAAGGTTTTCAAACTCAGATCCCTGGCTCTTGTGAACAGTCATCGCATAAACCGTTTCATGCCGAGGCAATCTGTAAGGCAAAAAATGTCTCAATTCGCCGGAAGTTCCAGGAAAAAATACATGCATATCATTGCCGGCAGAGTCTGGAATTGGCATGGTTATGCCGATATCCCCGTTAAAAAGGCCGAGTTTATAGTCGTTGCTGGTTATGAGAACCGGCCTGCCTCTATACCATAAATTTTCAGTCTGTATCAGATTTTCACGGCTCAATATCTGTTCGATAATTGCATTTACTGCATAGACCCCGAATTGCCCTATTTTTACAGCGCACAGTATTTTAAATCGATTAAAAAGTTCAAGCGCAATGCCAGGATCATCAGTTTTGAGATACTCTGAATAAAACTCAATGACTTTATCCGTAAGAATTTGTTTGAAATTATCAGCCGCCAATATTTTTTCAAACATTATACTTCTGTCATTCTCATTTTTCAGCAGAAATAAAGATTTATTAATGTCTCCGAGCTTAACGGCATGACTTAATCCGCCGATTCCGCTGCCGGCAGCAAATCTATAATTTTTTTTCAAAAGAATAATGCAGTCATGTAAAACCTTTATTTCTTTATATTCTTTGATAGAATCGGTAAATTTTTCATCTGTTAATTCTTCAACTTTATTAATAAAATTTGCTGTAAATCCCCGAACATGGCTGCTGCCGCAAATGTCGCCAAGTACTGAACCGGGGTCCACCGATGCCAGTTGATCGCTGTCTCCTATTAGTATGAGCCTTGCATCAATTGGGACTGCCTGTATGAGTTTTGACATTAAAGGCAGGTCAACCATCGAGGCTTCATCTACTACAACAATATCGGCAGAAAGGGGATTTTCAGAATTATGACGGAAAAAAGGAGATCCAATAATAGTTTTCAGCATTCTGTGAATTGTAAAAGTTTCCTCTGGTATGGCTGCTTTGATAGAATCTTTGCAATCAAGCTTTTCTTTAATGTTTCTGATGGACTCACTTAACCTTGCCGCAGCTTTTCCTGTTGGAGCAGCAAGAAAAATTCTAAGGTTTTCTTCTTTACCTGCCTGCTCTAATAAAAGCGCCAGGATCTTTGCAACTGTTGTAGTTTTGCCTGTTCCCGGCCCGCCGGAAATAACGCAGAACTTCTTAAAAGCCGAAGTTATGGCGCCAACCTTTTGCCAGTTAATATCGCTATCTATTGTTTCAGGGAAAAGCCTCTTTATGCTGTCTTTTATAAGCGATAAATTTAAGCCGCAAATATCTTCTCTGGTACGTTCCTTTATAGAATCAGAAAGTTTTTTTTCATATTCCCAGTAACGATAAAGATAAAGCCTGTTTTCCTCATCAAGTATAAGAGGGTAAAGATCTCCAGGTCTTCCGACAATCCCGGTTGACATCAAATTGTCCTTCCATGCAGAAAGTCCCGGACATATAACAGCATCCCTTTCCTCATCTTTTTCAAGCAGCGTTTTCCCGGCAAAAGATGCAAGGTCAAGGCACACATCCCCCTTACCTGTAACATTGCTTACAAGAGCCGCCCCAAGCAATACTTCCTGATATTTGCCGTCCGCAAGGTTCGCCATAAACCCCGCGAAATGAACGTCTATATCAGTTAGTATTCCTGCTTGATGTAATCTCAATAAATCTTTTTTATTCATAATAAAACTGAAAAAGTGCCTAAAATTTTATAAAACAAACCGGCCGAGCCTAAGCTTCAGACCGCCTTAAGTTGGTAGTTTCATTGACTTAAAAACCTGCTCGTTTTTCCGAAGCTGGTTACAACAACCTCTTTTTTTGCTCTGGTTGCGGACACATATAATAATGCCCGCTCATGAACTTCAGATTCACTATCTGCCAGCAAGCGGTCGATAATGCCATGAAAAAAAGGTGTTGATACTGGGAAAGTTGTCCGCAGAAAATCTTCGACGCCTTGTCTAAGCTGTTGGGAGAGTATGGATGGTATCATTTATTCCTGCCGTTAAAAGATTAAACTACGAATTAGGCGAATCACACGAAAAAAAACAATAAGATGTGCCGTTAAATTGCGCCGGATTGTGTCTAACTTGCGCCGAAATTATATTTAGCGCAATTATTAAAAATGATCAAATAACTGTATATACAAGTGGTTAAAAGATTGACTTGGGCCAAACTTGCGCCAAACTTGCGCCTGTAACTTTATTCTGACGCAATTGAAATCGAAATCGATTTTCCAATCCGTTTCATGTTGGGCATTATTCGTCATTTTGTCCTTTTGCCGTGCCATGGGGATACCATCTGGCCGCACTGGTTTTGCCGACCACGGTGATCATCATCTGCCTTTTCATTTCGGCAAGCAGTTTTTGCACCTGGTCTCTGGACAGGGAAGGTAAAACCTCTCTTAGATCGCTAAAACGGCTACCTGCTTTTTGATTATCGGTAATGTGTTTTAACAACAATTGCTTATTGGTTTCACGGTCAAGTCCGCGTTTACGGGTGTAGACGCCTTTCCGGTTGACAAACTCGTAATATTTTCTGGAGAGCATGTATTTCCGCCCGATGCGTTCAACGACTCCGGATTTGAGCAGAGCCGGCATGCGATCAAGCGCCCATTGGGGGAGCTTTTCTTCTCTGTTGATTAAATCAAGGGTGATAAAATCGGTGGCTTCGAAAGACACTTGACGCTCACGGCCGATCTTCTCCAGAAATGTTAAAAAGCGAGGATCCTGCACTTTCCCGTATAGCGTGAGGAATACTTCATAGTCATCGGTTCCACTGTAATTAGGCGGCTGTTTACTCTCGCGGGCGCATAGTTGGAACATTCGGTTAGCCCTCTGACCGGAACGCTCAACCATTCCGCATTTGGCAAACACCTCTGCGATGCGCCGGTTGCGAGGATGTTGCTTCCAGAGAATGTTTTCCGGAGTTATACCGGGCGGAAAACCACCCGGGCTGACAAGTTCGATTTTGGTGGGATACTGTTTAATGAATACAGAACC